>Ga0247807_10000283_pt1 | contig 32379 bp, 27 predicted proteins | sample UWRJL074202C1_FD_179931 | JGI IMG/M metagenome (GOLD analysis project Ga0247807, IMG submission 179931) | Plant litter microbial communities from Arlington Agricultural Research Station in Wisconsin, United States - UWRJ-L074-202C-1 | ecosystem: Environmental > Terrestrial > Plant litter >...
CGCGCCAGCGGCGCTGTCGGAATACCTCACCAACAACCCTTTCGTTGTCGACCAGCTCATCGCCAACCCGCCCGCCGCCGTCGAAGTTCGCTCGTGGTGGATGGGGTCGGACACCGCCCAGCGCAGTGCGCTCATCACTGCCGCGCCGCAGCTCATTGGCAACCTTGAGGGCATCCCCTACGAGTTGCGTGATCGGGTCAATCGCGGGGTGCTTCAGGATGCCGAAACTCATCTCGCTCTCGCGAGTTCGGTCGAAGCATCCACTAATACGACGATGGTGAAGTCCGTCGAGAATGCCCTCCAGCGCACCGACGACCGACCTCGCTACCTTCTGACGCTCGATCTTGAGGGCCAGGGCCTTGCCGCGATCGTTATCGGAGACCTGCGCACGGCCGACTATGTCTCCTACCTTGTGCCCGGGATGGGTTTCACCGTTGAGGGGCAGATGGGGGACTGGGTGGATGCCGCCGATCGCCTCGATGCGTCGGAACGCGACTGGCTTCAGGAGTTCGGTGAGTCCGGGCAAGACGTGGCGACGGTGGCGTGGATTGGCTACCACACGCCCGATATCTCGTCGGTGTTTAGCTTCGACCTCGCGCGCCAGGGCGCGAAAGCGCTGACGGCGGCGATTTCCGGGCTCCAAACGATGCGCGCGTCCAATCCGCCGTTCGTCTCAGTTATCGCTCACTCCTATGGATCGACCGCCGCGCTCCTCGCGCTCACGAACGGTGACCTCTCGGTGGACGCTCTGGCGATCGCGGGTTCGCCGGGTGCACCGACGAAATCGGTCGCAGACCTTCGAGTGCCCGCGGGTGAAGTGTTTGTTGCGTCGGCCTCGGTCTTTGACCCGGTTGCGATCAGCGGCTACCTGGGACAGAGCCCGCTCTCGAGAGAGTTCGGGGCGAAGGTGTTTGGGGTCGAGGGCACGGTGGATCCCATAACGGGCGACATGCTCGGCCTCTCCCTCGGGCACAACGACTACTTCGCGGAGGGCTCCGAGTCGATGCGCAACTTTGCCTTGGTAGCCATCGACCGAGGAGACCTGGTCACCCGCGGCTAACTCCGGTCCCTGAGCTTGTCGAAGGGTCCTGACCCCACCCTCGTTCCCTGAGCCTGTCGAAGGGTCCTGAACCCGCCCTCGTTCCCTGAGCCTGTCGAAGGGCGCCCGATACCCTGAACCCAATGCTCTCTTTCACCGAATTCCACACCGACCGCCCCACGTCCATCGTCTGGCTGCACGGCGCGGGCATCACCGGCTGGATGTGGGACAAGCAGGTCGCAGACATCACCGAACACCACTCGATCGTCGTTGACCTGCCCGGGCACGGCGCGAGTCACGGTATCCATTGGGTGTCCCTCGATGAGACCGCGGACCTCGTCGCTGATGTGATCCGCACTCGCGCTCACGGCGAGAAGGCAGTAATCGTTGGCTTGAGCATGGGCGGCGACATTGCGCTGCGCTTGCTCGCGAGGCATCCCGAGCTCGTGCGGTGTGCGGTGCTCACCGGCATGGTGGCGAAGCCGATCGGCGGAGCCATTCTCTGGATGCAGCGCGCGTTCGCGCCCCTGGCGAGCAGGCCGTTCTTCCACCGGGCGTCGGCCGCGAGCATGAAGCTCAGCCCGGAGCGCACCGCAGAATACCTCGCGACGATGCCGCCGTTACGTACGGAGGATTATCGGGCGATAGTGACCGAGATCTTCCGCGGAGTCTCTCTTGATGGGCTCGAAACCGTAACGGTTCCGACTCTCGCGATGGCCGGCGCGAAGGAACCCAAGGCCGCTCGTGACTCCACGGCAATCATTGCCCACCGGATGCCTGGAGCGACCGCTCGCATCGAACCCGGCGTCGGACACACCTGGAACATCGAGGCGCCCGGGCGCTTTACCGCGACGGTCCGTGACTGGATCGCCAAGAATGGCTGATTGAGTCCTACTCGTCGAAGCCGAGTTCAAGCTCCCGCAGAGCCACGCGCCACGCGTCGGCGTCCACGGAAAAGTGGTGCGTCTCTCCGCTCTCGAGATGCTCGAGCGTCATCGTGTGCAGAAGTCCGCCAACGAGCTCGGGGAGAAACCGCACGCGAGCGTGTGTGGGATGCGCGCGAACGACCGTGGTCACAATTTGTGCCATGCGAGCCACTTCGCTGCGGTAGAAGGCGGCGACGGTTGGCATCTCCAAGAGCGCTCGGCGCACGCGCCGACGACGAATGGTCACCTCGTCGGGATCGTCTGCTCCATAGGCATCCTGATCGATTGCCTTCATGAGGGCACGCACGGGTGAGAGCCCCGCGCTCAGTGCTTCGTCGAGGTTGCTGGCGAGGTCTTGGTAGAGACCTCCACTAAATAGCACGGCTTCTTTGCAGGAAAAGTAGCGGAAGAACGTACGCCGACCGACCTGCGCAGCCGCCGCGATGTCGTCGATTGTCGTGCCGTCGAAACCCCGGCTTTCGAACAGATCGAGGGCCGCGCTCCGGATGTCTTCGCGCGTTCGGTCCTTCTGCTCAGCGCGACTGGCGCGAGTTCCTGCCGTAGTACTCATCTCTGACGTGGTCCTCCTGCTGTCGATAGTGGCATGGTCGCTTAAGTGTCTGGCACTAGTGCCACTTTTCTTTACCTACTGTTCATGTAATGGAAAAGTGGCACTGGTGTCACTTTTCATTGCCTCTCCGTAAGTTCTCCTATGTGGTCATCCGGACCACTCAACCAGGAGGACCTCCATGTTCCGACGCAGGGCATCCACCGCCCTTATTGCCGCCGCCCTAATCGGCACGCTCGCGCTTTCCGCGTGTAGCAGCAGCCCCGCGACTAGCGCGGTCACCGAGCCCATCGACGGCGGCACCCTCACGGTCGCCCTCGATCGCGAGCTTCCCACACTCGACGTCACTAACGGTCTGCTCGCTCAGCAGCCCGTGCTCATCCTCTCCAACGCGCTCTACGAGCCCCTCATGGCACCCGCGGCTGGAGGAACCTTCACGCCGGGCCTCGCCAAATCCCTGGAATCGGATGAGACCGCATCGCACTGGACACTCACTCTGCCCGACGGCGTCACTTTCTCGGACGGCTCTCCGCTGACGACCGAGTCGGTCAAGGCCCACATCGAGCGCCTCGCCAATCCCGAATCGAAGTCCTCCGCTGCAGGCCAGGCCGCGCAGATCAGTTCCATGACGATCACTGATGACACCACGATGGTCTTCGATCTTGTGGCGCCCAACGCCGACTTCGCTTCTCTGCTTGCCAGAACCCTGGGCATGATTACCTCAACCACGGCTACCGACAAGTTCGGTTTCCCGCTGGGTGCCGGCCCGTTCGTTGTTGATGAGTTCACTCCAGGCGACTCCGTCACGGTCGTTCGCAATGAGAACTACTGGGGCGAGCCCGCCGCTCTCGACAGCATCACCTTCCGCATGATGCCGGATGCGGATTCGCGGTTCCAGAGTCTGCAGTCCGGTGACGTTGACCTCATCTGGACCGAGGTGACGAGCCAGTTCGAGCAGGCCCGCACGGATGACTCGCTCGCTGTTCACGCGGCTCCGACCGCTGTAAGCACCCTGCTGCTCAACCTTAAGAACCCGAAGTTCGAAGACGTCACAGTGCGAACCGCTCTCGCGCAGGCCATTGACCGTGACGCTGTCAACGCCGTCGTCAACCTGGGTGAAGGCATCACCGTCGACAGCCCGTACAGCCTGCTCGGAGACGCTCAAGACATCGACTACCCGAAATACGACCTCGATGCCGCAAAGAAGGTGCTCGAGAAGGCTGGTCTGAGCTTCTCGATTACTTCCGATAACTCGCCGGATTCGATCCAGCGTGCCACCGCGCTCAAAGACATGCTCGGCGACGCCGGAGTGCAGGTCGACATCGTGCCGGTCGAGGGCGCGTCATTCGGGTCCACGCTGGCGGCGAGGGAATTTGAGGCCGCACAGCTGGTCACCTCGATTTTCTCTGACGCTTCGGGCGGGTCACTCGTCGCGAAATCCACGGCCTCCTACAACTTCACCGGTTACGCGAATGATCAGGTTGACACGATGCTCGCCGAAGCAAGCGCCTTGACTGACAGTCCTGAGCGAACCGAGCTCCTTACCGATGTCTCCAACCAGCTCGCCACCGACTTGCCCATGCTGTGGCTCACCGCGAGCAACGCTGGCCTTATCGGCTCCGCGAAGTTGGCCGGAGTGCCGGACCTCTCCGGTCTGACTCTCATCTCGGTGCAGCCAGCTCAGATCGGGTGGGTTTCCGAATGACCTTCGCCTGGTTGCCGCGCGCGGGCCGATCGCTGTTGGTCCTGATCGTCATCGCGGCGCTCACCTGCCAGCTCGCCATCGTTCTGCCGGGCGACCCGGCGCTCGTCCTCCTCGGACAGGAATCCACCGAGGCCCAGCGCGCGGCACTGCGCCACACGCTGGGCCTCGACCAGAACGCTGTCGAACGTTTCGTGACCTTCGTGGGAGGGGTATTCACCGGAGACTGGGGGACGTCCTTCACTTCGGGCCGGCCTGTGCTCACGGAGATTCTCTCGAGGGTGCCCGCCACTGCCGAACTCGTCATCCTGAGTCAGATCGTCGCTCTCGCGGTGACGATCCCGCTCGCGTTGCACAGCGCTCGCAACGTCGGTGGTCGTCTCGACCGCCTCGTCTCGACTGGAACCTTCCTGCTTCTCGCCGTGCCCTCGTTTGTGGTCGGCATCCTGGTGATCCAGCTGTTCGCGGTGCAACTCGGGTGGCTTCCCGCCTCCGGATACACCCCGTTCACCGAGAATCCCCTCGACAACCTTGCGCGGATGGTGATGCCCGTGCTCACTCTCGGCATCGCGGAGGGTGCGGTCTACCTCCGCGCACTTCGGGGTGCGGCCATTGAGTCGCTGCGCGCACCCTATGCCTACGCCTCCATCGTGCGCGGAGCGTCCGACCGCCAGCTGCTCTGGTGGCGGATTCTTCGCCCGTCGTCCTCCACACTTCTCGCGCTCGTCGGCATCAGTCTGGCGGTGTCGCTCGGAGGCACGCTTCTCGTCGAGAGCCTGTTTGCCATCCCTGGCCTCGGTCGCCTCACCGTGAGCGCTCTTGGCGCAAGAGATCTCCCCGTCATCCAGGGCGTTGTGCTCTTCGCCGCCATGATCGTGGTGCTGTTCGGCATCATCACCGACATCGTCATCAGCCGCATCGACCCGAGGAGCAATCGTGGCATTGTCTGAACTCATCACTCCCGTGCGCTCCGCGGCACCACGCGCCCGCATCCCGCGTGTCGGCGTGATCGTCGCGAGTTGCTGGCTCGTCGTACTCGCTGTCGCTGCGCTCGCCGCCGTGCTCGGACTCACCATTGACCCGCTAGCGAACGATTACGCCACGATCAGCCAGTCTCCGAGCCTCGCGCATCCATTCGGCACCGACAACCTCGGGCGTGACGTGTTCTCCCGATCGCTGCACGGGGCGTCTGCCAGCGCGGTTGTCGCGCTCGTGACGGTCGTCGTGGGCGGAGGTATCGGCATCCTGCTGGGCGTGTGGGCGGGGCTTCGGCGGGGGATTGCGGATGCGATCACGGGCTTTCTCACCGACGTCACGATTGCCCTGCCCTCCCTCATCATCGTGGCGACGATTGTCACTCTCGCCGGACCCAGCCTGCCGACGATCTCTCTCACGATTGCCGCGTTCGCTATCCCGGTGTTCGCCAGGCTCAGCCGCAGCGCAACTCTCTCCATCGCGACCGAAAACCACGTCATCGTTGCGCGAACACTCGGTGCAAGTGGATGGCGTGTGCTCACGAGAGAGGTGCTTCCCGGCGTGCTGCCCGTCATGATGCCCTTCGTGCTGACCACGCTCGCCACAGCGATCGTGGCCGAGGGAGCGTTGAGCTTTCTGGGATTCGGCCTTCGCCCGCCCGAGCCCTCGTGGGGCGGACTGATCGCCGAGGGCCGCACGCAGCTCGCGCTCGCGCCCTGGGTCACCGGGTTCCCTGCGCTGCTGTTGTGTCTGACCATCCTGTCCATCAATGTGCTCGGCGAGCACTACCGGGAAGCGAAGCGATGAGCGAAACACCAATCCTCGAGGTGCGAGACCTCACCGTCACCGTCGTGAAGCACAGAGCCGAACGTACTGTCGTTGAGGGTGTGACGTTCTCGCTCGCGCGCGGCGGCTCGCTCGGGATCGTCGGCGAGTCCGGCGCGGGCAAGTCCATGCTCATTCGGGCGATTCTCGGCGTTCATCCTCCTGGGGTCTCCATGCGCGTGGCGGGATCGGTGCGTCTCGACGGCCACGACATGCTCGCGCTTCGCGGACGCGAGCGCCGCCGGGTTCTTGCCGAGAGCGTGGGGATGATCCACCAGGATCCGCTGCGCTCGCTTAACCCGACGATCAGGGTGGGTGAACAGCTCACCGAGGTGCTCGCATTTGCGCGCATTGCCACCCGTCGAGAGCGATCCCGCCGAGCGGTCGAGCTCATGGGCAGCGTGGGATTCCGGTCCGCCGAGAGTGAATCGCGTCGCTACCCTCACGAACTGTCCGGAGGGCAACGCCAACGGATCGGGATCGGCGCGGCAGCCCTCACGGAGCCCGCTCTTCTCATCGGCGACGAGCCGACGACAGCCTTGGACGTCACGGTGCAAAAGAAGGTGCTCGATCTGATGGATGCGACCCGCGCCCGCACGGGATCGAGCATGCTGCTCGTCACCCACGACCTTGGTGTTGCCGCCGAGCGGTGCGACCAACTGCTCGTGATGCGAGCGGGCGCCGTCGTGGAGGCCGGGCGAACTGCCGAGGTGCTTGCGCATCCCGCTCACCAGTACACGCGCTCGCTTCTCGATAGCATCCCCAGACTCGATGGCCCTCGACTGCGAAGACTTCGCACCGCCGCGGACGGAGCCTTGTCATGAGCGACGTGTTGACAATCACCGATCTTGTTATCGGATATGGGGATCGTGTTGTGCTCGACCGCGTGAGCCTGAGCGTTCCGCGCGGCGGAAGCGTCGGGCTGGTGGGTGAGTCTGGCTCCGGCAAATCGACTCTCGCCCGCGCGGTCTTGGGCCTGCAGAAACCGCGCTCCGGGTCCATCAGCATCGAGGGTGGGGGAGTGGACCATCCGGTTCAGATGGTGTTCCAAGATCCCATCTCGTCGCTCAACCCCCATCGCGCGACCATTGACATCGTCGCCGAGCCGCTCACCATTCGCGGAGAAGGAACGACGCGCCAACGGCGCGACACTGCGCGCGAGCTCCTCGCGAGGGTCGGGCTCGACCCGGCTCGTTTCGCAGACGCTCGGCCGAGCACTCTCTCGGGTGGGCAAGCCCAGCGCGTCGCGATAGCTCGCGCGCTCGTCGCCCGACCGGCGCTCCTCGTCTGCGATGAACCCGTGTCGTCACTCGACGTGTCGGTGCAGGCGCGGGTTCTCAACCTGCTGGCCGACCTGCGAGAGGAAGTCGGACTCAGCCTGCTCGTCATCTCTCACGACCTCGCTGTAGTGCGGATGATCGCGGACTCTGTCTCCGTGCTCTGCGACGGGCGCATCGTCGAGAGCGGCGAGACCGAGCGAGTGATCTCGGCGCCAGAACATCCGTACACGAGGCAGCTGCTCGAGGCGGCGCCGCGACTTCCCCTATCCACGTCGCTGTGACGTGGGCACATCTGAAAGTGAACCAATGAGAAACACACTCCCCGACGGTTTTACCTGGGGCACCGGAACTTCTGCTCTCCAAGTTGAGGGAGCGTGGGATGTCGACGGCAAGGTGCCGTCGATCTGGGACACCGCTTTTCACTCCTGGCTGCAGACTCCCGACGGCACTAACGGCGATCGCGCGATCGACCAGTACAACCGGCTCGACGAGGACCTTGACCTGCTGCAGCGACTCGGGGCCGGGGCCCACCGCTTTTCTGTAGCGTGGCCGCGAATCGTCATGGATGCGGCGGGCACGGTCAACGCAGCGGGTCTCGACTACTACGACCGCGTGGTCGATGGGTTGCTCGATCGAGGCATAGCCCCCGCTCTCAACCTCTATCACTGGGACACCCCGCAGTGGATGGAAGACCTTGGCGGCATGCTGAACCGCGACTTTGCCGACCAGTTCGGCCATTTCGCTGCTGTCGTGGGCGAGCGCGTGGGGGACCGGGTCGCGCAATGGTTCACCATGAACGAGCCCACCCATCCATCGCTTGGTGGTTATGTCGCGGGATTTCTTCCGCCCGCCCGCCGAGACGGTGTTGCTGGACTCGCGAGCGTGCACCACCTTCTGCTCGCGCACGGCACGGCGATCCTCGCCCTGCGCGCGGCCGATGTCGTGGGCGAGATCGGCACCATCCTGAGCCTGAACGGAACAGCGCCGGTCACCACCCATCCCGATGACGTCGCGGCCGCCGAGCGCGCTGAGTACTTCGACGGACGTTTGTTCCTCGATCCCATGCTGGGCTACGGACACCTCCCCGAGCTCGCGGCGGTTCTCGGCAGCACGGTGCGCGAGGGCGACCTCGAGACGATCGCGCAGCCGATGGATGTGCTTGGCGTGAATTGGTACTCGCGCTATTCGATCGCGGCATCTCACCGGGCGGCACCCCACCTCGCAGAGCTTCCCCCGCGCGCATCGATGTTTGCGGGCTTCGCGCCGGTCACGGCAGATCTGGGTTTCGCGATCGTTCCTGCTCCCGGACTGCCGTGGGGTGGCGCTCATCGTCAACTCACCCCGGGAGGATTGCGGGAATCTCTCGATTGGCTGGCCTCGACCTACCCGAATCATCCCGATGTGACCATCACCGAGAACGGAGTGGGCTACCCGGATGAACCCGACGCGAGCGGCGTAGTTCAGGACGATCACCGCATCGAGTACCTCCGCTGGGCGATTCAGGAAGTCGCGGATGCGATTGCCGACGGTGTTCGAGTGCGCGGCTACCACGCGTGGTCGAGCCACGACAACCTGCAATACATGGCGGGATTCACCCAGCGCTTCGGGCTCATCCACGTCGACCCCCGCACACTCGTGCGCACGCCGAAGGCCTCGTTCGAGTGGTACCGAGAGGTGGTTCGCACCGGGGCGGTTCCTCCTCCGCACGACCAGGTCCCGAAGGGGGATCACCAGGGGATCGATGTGCCCGGCGTGCGCAATGCCCGCGGGATCGGTGGCCTCGAGACTCTGGATGGGCGACGAGTGCGGGACGGACTTGTCTTTCGCAGTGCAGGTCTCCATGGGATCACGGATGAGGGACGCGGCGCTCTGGCGGATCAGCGAGTGCGCACCGTTCTCGACTTGCGCGGTGCGACTGAGGTGGCGTCATTCCCGGATGATCTACCGGACGCGCGGGTGGTGCACCTGCCGCTTCACGAGCCTTCCGATCCAGACTCGGGCGTGCTCATCGGTGCTGCCGCCGACGCAGCGGACTCGCTCGGGTTGGCAGCGCTCTACGCGCATATTGTGCAGTCCCGCGGACGCGAGATCGCTGCTGGTATCCGGGAGATTCTGCGCGCAGACGGTGCCGTACTCGTCCACTGCACAGCCGGTAAGGATCGCACAGGCATTCTCATCGCGGTGCTCCTCGCTGCTCTGAGCGTGCGAGACGATCAGATCGTGAGCACGTACGCCGAGTCGGGCGATCTGCTGGGCGACGGATTCCGCGCCGATCTGGCCGAGCTGCTTCCGACGACGCATCCGAACCCACTAACGCAGGGAGCGCTCGAGGAACTGTTGGCGTCTCCCGTGGGCCACATCGAGCTAGCTCTCGAAACCATTCGCCGCGACCATGGGACGGTCACCGCGTACTTGGGCGCCAACGGGTTCACCGGGGACGAACTCGTGGAGCTGCGAGAGAAGTTCCTCGCGTGACCATCAACCCGTACATCCTGGAACGCATAAGCCGCATCCCGAGCGACCCCAACTGGGATGCCGATCGGCGCAATCCCGGCAACGCGGAGATCTACGCCGACTTTTTCACCGACCCGGCACCGTACGAGTTTCCCGAGTCGATCGCGGTCCGCGACGAGACAGTGCCAGGACCTCACGGCGCCATCCCGGTGCGCATTTACCGACCGACGGATGCGAGTGGCGCTCTGCCTGCACTGCTCTGGAACCACGGCGGCGGATTCACGGGCGGCGATCTCGACATGACCGAGTCCCACGTAACGGGTGCCGAGATCGCCGCGCGAGCGGGCGCGGTTGTTGTGGCGGTCGACTATCGACTCGCAAACGAGGGCGTGCGTTACCCGGTGCCGCTCGATGACGTCGTCGCCGCCTGGACCTGGCTGGCCGATCGGGCCGACGAGCTGGAGGTGGATGCGCGGCGTATCTCGATAGGAGGTGCGAGCGCGGGTGCGAACCTCGCGGCTGCTGCCGTGCTGAGGCTGCGCGACAGCGGGCAAGACTTGCCTGCCGCTCTCTTGCTCGCCTATCCCTCGCTGCACTTTCCCCTGCCCGCGCTCGACGACGAGGTGCACGCCGTCATGGCGACTCTGCCGCCAGTTCTGCGCGCAAAGCCGGCGACGGTAGCCGCGATGTACGGCAACTACGCCGGCCGAATCAGCGATCTTCCGCCCGAGGTAATCCCCGGGAACGCGCGCCTTCAGGGGTTCCCCGCGACGCGCGTCCTGATCAGCGAGTACGACGACTTCAGGCCGTCTGGGGAGTTGTTCGTTCAGCAGCTCGCCGAGGCGGGCGTGCCGGTCGAGACCCACCTCGCTGAGGGCATGCTCCACGGTCACCTGAACCGCACTCCCGTGCTGGAAGAGGTCTCTTGTTCGCTCGACTTCTTCGCGACGGCGCTCCGCGAGACCCCACCCGCTCGCTGAGCCGCCTCGTTCGCTGAGCTTGTCGAAGCGCCCACCCTCGTTCGCTGAGCCTGTCGAAGCGGCCACCCTAGTTCGCTGAGCTTGCCGAAGCGCGCCCCTTCGACAAGCTCAGGGGCCGCACACAAGCTCAGCGACCGCCGCGGCCTCCAATAGACTTGTCCGGTGTCTGAAATAACCCCTGACGTCGTCACTCACCTGGCCAACCTCTCTCGTATCGCGCTCACGCCCGAAGAGATCGAGACCCTCACGGGAGAACTCGGCGCGATCGTCGACTCCGTGGCGAAGGTGAGTGAGGTGGCAACACCCGATGTCGCCGCGACCAGCCACCCCATCCCGCTCGTGAACGTGTTCCGTCCCGACGTTCCCGGCGTCACGCTCACGACCGAGCAGGCGCTCGCCGGTGCTCCCGAGCACGACGGCAGCCGGTTCAAGGTCAGCGCGATTCTGGGGGAGGAGCAGTAATGACTGATCTCATCAAGCTTTCTGCGGCAGATCTTGCCGCCAAGCTCGCCTCGCGCGAGGTCTCGTCCGTCGAGGCAACTCAGGCACACCTCGACCGCATCTCCGCAGTGGATGGCGACGTGCATGCCTACCTGCACGTCAACGCCACCGCGATTGCCGAAGCCACCGCAATCGACGAGCGCCGCGCGGCGGGGGAGCAGCTCCACGAGCTCGCCGGTGTTCCCGTAGCCATCAAAGACGTGCTCTGCACGATCGGCATGCCGTCGACCGCTGGTTCCAAGATTCTCGAGGGATGGATTCCACCCTACGACGCGACTCCCGTTGCGCTCATGAAGCAGGCCGGTCTCATCGCTCTGGGCAAGACCAATATGGACGAGTTTGCGATGGGCTCGTCGACCGAGCACTCCGCCTACGGACCCACGAAGAACCCCTGGGACTTCGACCGCATCCCGGGTGGATCCGGTGGTGGCTCGGCCGCTGCCGTCGCCGCATTCGAGGCTCCGCTCGCACTCGGTTCCGACACCGGTGGAAGCATCCGCCAGCCCGCTGCCGTCACCGGCTCGGTGGGCGTCAAGCCAACCTACGGAGGCGTCTCGCGCTACGGCGCAATCGCCCTCGCGAGCTCGCTCGACCAGGTTGGTCCGGTTGCCCGCACGGTTCTGGATGCCGCGCTACTCCACGACGTGATCGGCAAGTACGACCCGCGCGACTCCACCTCGCTCAAGGACGAGTGGCCCTCGTTTGCCGCCGCTGCCCGCAAGGGTGCCGCCGCCGAGAGCCTCAAGGGACTCCGCATCGGTGTCGTCAAGGAACTCGACGGACCCGGCTTCCAGGCCGGTGTCAGCCAGCGCTTCCGTGAGGCCCTGACGCTGCTCGAGGCCAACGGCGCCGAGATCGTCGAGGTCAGCGCCCCCCACTTCGAGTACGCCGTCTCGGCTTACTACGTGATCCTCCCCGCCGAGGCTTCCAGCAACCTCGCCAAGTTCGACTCCGTGCGTTTCGGTATGCGCGCGAAGGTTGCGGGCACGGTCGAGGATGTCATGGCCGCCACGCGCGAAGCCGGTTTCGGTCCCGAGGTGAAGCGCCGCATCATCCTGGGCACATATGCCCTGAGTGCGGGCTATTACGACGCGTACTACGGCAGCGCTCAGAAGGTGCGCACGCTCATCCAGCAGGACTTCGCGAATGCCTTCGACAAGGTCGACGTGCTCGTATCGCCTTCGGCGCCAACTACGGCGTTCAAGTTTGGTGAGAAGCTCGCCGACCCGCTCGCGATGTACCTCAACGACATCACGACGATTCCGGCGAACCTCGCTGGCGTGCCCGGCATCGGCCTGCCGATCGGGCTCGCGCCCGAGGACGGCCTACCCGTCGGCTTCCAGATCATGGCTCCCGCTCGCGAAGACGCTCGACTCTACGAACTGGCCGCAACCCTCGAGCGCCTGCTCGAGGAAGGCTGGGGTGGTCCGCTGCTGAACCAGGCGCCCGCGCTGTAGTTTTCCCTGCGCAAACCTCGCCGAGGTAGCCACTTGTGTGGATGTTGAGCTATCCACATCCACACAAATGGCTACCTCGGCAGGCTTTTAAGAGCCGCTAGCCCGCCCAGATGCTTCGGTACGCGGGCAGGAACGCCAGCACGGCAGTCGTAATCGTGCCGAGCGTGAGGAACGGAAGCGCGGGCCCGGTTACCCAGAGCCCTTCAGCGTTCTCGCCCATCGCCACAACGATCCACGCGCCAGCGGTGCCCAGTACGAGGAACACGGCAGCGACCGTCACGAAGCCGGACGCCCGCATCGACAGCGGCGCGCGCATAAGAAAGGCGACCGCCACGATCGAGCAGATGATCACCGCGATGAGCAGCATGAAAGCCACTCCAAACACGACGCCAGCCGAGTCGACATCCTCGCCGGATGTCGGAGCGAACAGGTTCGTCACCATGCCGAAGAAGCTAACGGTGCTCTCTTCTTCATCCACCTCCGTCGTCACAAACGGGACGAACAACGAGAGCACGAGGAAGATCCCAGCAACGATCGCGGGGATCACCACAAGAATCTTCTCGACGGCGGCAAGCCGCTCTTCGAGCCGAGTCGGCTGCACGGGCTTCGTTTCGGTTACTTCGGTCATTGTGTCCTCCGTGTTCGGGATGTGAGGTTAGCGGAATCGCTACCGTGCGTCTTGCGGCTTGTCACCGCGGGTGGCCCACACCTTCCGGTATGCGGGCAGGAATGTCACCAGGGCAGCGACGAGTGCGCCAAGTGCGAGCAGCAGGGGTGCAGCCGCGGCTTCCTCGCGGGAGTCGAACCTCAGCCCAATACCGAGCGCCGCCCAGCCCCCGGCCGAGCCGAGAACAAGCAGTGCGACGGCAGCCGTGACGACGCGAGACAAAGTTGCGGAGAGCGGTCCGCGGGTCACATATGGGAGCAGCAGGATGGAGCCCGCGACCACCACGAGCAGCACAACGAACGCTAGCCCGAATGGCAGGTTGTAGCCGTCGGTGTCGCCATCGGCATCCACTTGCAGTAGATGGCCGACGAACTGGAAGAAGTTGAAGGTCTCAACGTCCGAGCCGTCCCTTTTGGTCACCACGAAGGGCACGAAAAGGGAGATAACCAACAGAACTTCGGCGACGAGAACCGGCACACTCACCGCGATCTTCTCGAGAACGCCCACCCGGGCTTCGAGCCTGCGTAGCTGTTCGTAGCGGCGAGCGTTTTCAGATTCTTCAGTCATGGTGCCTCCTCGGTGCGGCGCGTTCCGTGGCGATTTACGCTACACGAGCATGTGCACAGCTCTGGTAATTCCCTCACGTTTGACCGCTTCGCGCAGCAGCGGGCCGGTTGCAGGGGGTCGAGTCGCGGCATCCTGCGCACCGCCTAGAATTGTCTGGTGGCTAAAGCAGACTTGATGGACTACGACCGTGCTCTCGAACTGTACGAGCCGGTGCTCGGCTTTGAGGTTCACGTCGAACTCAACACTCAGACGAAGATGTTCTCGGACGCGCCGAACCCTGCCGCCTCCGGCGCCGCGGCATCCGCTGAGCCGAACACGATGATCACTCCCGTGGACCTCGGTCTGCCGGGCAGCCTTCCCGTGGTCAACGAGCAGGCGATCAAGTACTCGATCTCGCTCGGGCTTGCTCTCGGTTGCGAGATCGCGCCGTCGAGCCGCTTCGCGCGCAAGAACTACTTCTACCCCGACCTCGCCAAGAACTACCAGATCAGCCAGTTCGACGAGCCCATCGCGTTCGAGGGCACGGTCGAGATCGAGCTCGAGAGCGGCCGCGTCGTGCGGGTTCCGATCGAGCGTGCGCACATGGAAGAGGATTCCGGCAAGCTCACTCATGTGGGAGGCTCGACCGGACGCATCCAGGGCGCCGAGTACTCGCTCGTCGACTACAACCGTGCCGGCGTGCCGCTCGTCGAGATCGTCACGCACATGATCACCGGTGCCGAGAAGGATGCGCCCGAGATCGGCAAGGCTTACGTATCCGCCATCCGCGACATCGTTGTTGCGCTCGGCATCAGCGAGGCGCGCATGGACCGCGGAAACCTGCGCTGTGACGCCAACGTGTCGCTTTCTCCGCGCGGTTCCGGCAAGCTCGGCACTCGCACGGAGACCAAGAACGTCAACTCCCTGCGCAGCGTTGAGCGTGCCATCCGGTTCGAGATCCAGCGTCAGGCTGCGATCCTCGACAAGGGTGGCGTGATCATCCAGGAGACGCGCCACTGGCACGAGGACACGGGCGTGACCACCGCCGGCCGGCCCAAGAGCGACGCCGATGACTACCGGTACTTCCCCGAGCCTGACCTCCTTCCCGTCGCACCCTCCGCAGAATTGATCGAGGAGCTGCGCGCAGCCCTCCCGGAGGCGCCAGCGCTGCGTCGTAAGCGTCTCCAGGAATCGTGGGGCTTCAGCGACCTCGAGTTCCAGGATGTCTACAACTCCGGACTCCTGGTCGAGGTCGAGAACACGGTCGCTGCCGGTGCTTCGCCCGCCCAGGCCCGCAAGTGGTGGACGGGCGAAATCGCTCGCCTCGCGAACGCCTCCTCGGTGGATGCCGCATCCCTCGTCTCCCCGGCGGATGTCGCCGCGCTCGTGATCTTGATCGAGTCCGGTGAGCTCACCGACCGCCTGGCCCGCCAGGTGCTCGAGGGCGTTGTCGCTGGCGAGGGAACTCCTGCGCAGGTAGTCGAGTCCCGCGGCCTCAAGGTCGTCTCGGACGACACCGCTCTCATTGCGGCAATCGATGACGCGTTGGCGGCTCAGCCTGACGTGCTCGAGAAGATCCGCGACGGCAAGGTGCAGGCCGCCGGTGCCGTGATCGGTGCCGTCATGAAAGCGATGAAGGGCACCGCGGACGCGGCCCGCGTGCGCGAGCTGGTGCTGGAGCGGGCGCAGGCCTAGGGGCGGGTCTTGCGCGCGTAGGAACCGCGAAGCTTCCGAGGGCGTTGGCTTTAAACAATCCTCTGTTGGGTGCGCGGAAGAACCTGCTTGGTGTTCCAGCCCCTACCCGGTGTAGGTAAACACTTGACCGGACCCTCGGTCGACCCAGTCCGGTTCTTTTCATCTCAGATCGGCTTAATCCTTCCTCCTCGTTCAAACGACCGCCCGGCCACTTGAAATGTTGAAAAGCTGAGTGATCAGTACTCTCGTGCGTATGGCACAAATCACCCTCCCGATCACTTTGCTCGATGCTTATAAGAGCAGGGTCATCGACGTCGACCTTGTTGGTGAACCATTCGATGACGTGCAGGCTCTTATGCGCTTACTCTCTGATTCTCCGTCGAGCTTCCATATCTTCGTCAAGGTCGAAGGCAACGAACACCCAACAGCCTTGGTCGCCGATGTGAACCTGGAACAGCTCGCCGAAGTTCGCGACATCCTCGACACCGATGACCGTGGACGCGTCCGCTTCGACAACGGCGGGCGAGGTGGTGACCCCATGCCTACCTTGATCGACATCATCAACGTGATCGGCTACGTCACGACTCCCTATGCGGTCGGCAAGCTCGCTCACAAGACGTGGTACGAGCTGATCTACGGCAGGAGACAAAAAGCCGCGCGGGACTGGCTGCGTGGCGGGCGTGATGATGTGCTCGATCCCCTCCGTAGCTGGGTGCGTTTTCAGCGCGCCTGGAAAGAGGATCACTTTAGGAAGATCTTCGACCTCAACCGCGACGAGGCCTTCAGGCTCCTGCGGGCATCGGGATACGAGTATCGCGACACCGACGAGACGTGGTGGACATGACCGACACAGAGAGTTGGTTCCCGAGGCCGGAGGCGTAGCGGCGTGAAGAACTCATTTAGATCGGTCACATATTTGTGCTCGATTCGATCAACGGTGGGAGGTACCCGCCGAGGACGGAACGAATGCATCGCTTCGAAGAAGAATCCCACTCCTACCGGCGAAGCGAGCAAGCTCCCAGTCACACCGAGATTCTCGCCACTCTTAAAGCCAACGGCTAGAGCGGCCCGACTTCAAGCCCGTGCCGACGGCCGAAGCCTGATCGTCCAGCTCGGACATGAGGCCCCCTCATCGTCCTCGGATTAGGCAGCGCGTCGTCCTGTGGAGTATTCCCGTACGCGCTTAACATGAGTCCCGACAGGAGACCCACATGCTGCGCTCAGATTTCGACGGTCATACGTTATGGAATGTACTCAATAGGATCGACGAGCAGCTCATGAGCATCGTTGCAGATCATGCACCCGCGGAGATGCCGTTTGTGGAGCGCATAAAAGTGCAGCTGGCATACGTTCGCAGTTTCGATGTCGTTGCATCCACTCGTGCCGCGTTCTTCCACCCTCAGATGCTCACACCAGTGCAGTCTGTGTGGGAGGGCGTGGAAGCCTCGTTGTCCACGCGCGTCGTGAGTGGAGTGGAATACAGCAACTACCTGCAGCAGGCCGCCGACCAGGCCGAGACCGGTCTCCTCCAGATGGCTCCTTGGCCACGCCCGTATGGCAAGGGTGGCGAAGTGAAGCAAATGGACACGCTTTTCGAGCGGTTGTTGGAAGCTCAGAGGATAAGTATTGATGCGCTCGATGGAGAGCACACGAAGTTGCGTGGGGAGATGGTCGCGTACGACGAGCAGGTCGAAGCGAAACGCGACCAAGTTAATGCGGCGCTAACAGATGTCGAGACAAACTTGACAACTCTCGCGTCGACTATCGAGGAGCAAAAGAGCGAGCTTGAGACTGCTCTCAGCGATGCAGAATCAGCTGTGAAAGCGTTGACTGCCAAGAACGATCTTGCCTACGACGAGTGGCGGGTCGCGCGGGAAGCAGCCTTCGCCGAAGACTTCACGCCGCTCTCCGATCAAATACGTCAAAAGCTGACGGCAGCGGACGCCGAGTATGAAGAGTTGTTGAATGCAAAGGCGAAGTACACGAAGCTCGTGAGCGCGATAGCTGCGGACGAGGTGGCATCGCAGTTCGAGATTGAAGCGCGGTGGGGGAGGACCGCGGGAAACCGTTTTTACATTGTCGGATTCTCGCTGCTCATCGTCGCCGCAATTCCATTGGTTTTTCTTCTGTTCGACACCAATAAGACTGCCGACGGATTTGTGAACTGGAGCGCGATCATCGTCAGGATCGGTATTGGTGTGCTCGCAGGTTCAGCTGCAACTGTCGCAATACGGTTGGGAAGTCGTCTCATCAACAATGCCAACGCGATAAAGCGAATGGAACTGGAGTTACGCGCGATCGGTCCGTTCCTCGCGAATGTCTCGGAAAAGCCGAAGGTGGACGGGGCTTTCATTGATTTGGTAGCGAAAGCATTCGGCAATACCTACGCCGAGACGACCTCCACCGGCGGCAAGGATGCACCAGACGACAAAGTTTCCGTGACGGCGGTCACTCAGCTACTCGAACTAGTCGACAAGGCTAGGAAAGTCATCCCGCCGACAGGCGGATAGCGCGGCGTGGGGCCAGGTTCGGGCAGGGATGCAGAGATCGGTCGGTGGCCTGTGAATCGTTCTCGGGGCGTGGGGCGTGACGGGAGTCGTGGACAACAATTAAACCGGTAGCGCGTGCAGAGAAGAAAGCTTCAGCCGTGCTCCACAGCACTAGTCGAGGGTGCGGTGTCGATTGATTCGTAGATGTCGGTTGTGGCATCCAGCTACGAAGCGATGAAGTCGATCACGACTAGGTGTGCCTCTCGGCGCCTACTTCGCGAGTCGCTGGTTTTGGGTCGACCAGTTCGTCGATTGCCGCTCGCAGTTTCGCCATCTCGCGTTCGTTCACGAGCGTGATGTCTCACGCAACACCGCTGCTACGAGATCCTGATCGTTCGCACTCGTCGAGGGGTGGACATCCTCACAAAGCAATCGACTCAGGATCGGGCGCCATGGAAACTGCGTCCTTCTGCCGTATGTTGGTCTGTCAGAACCCCTCGAACAAGCGAGTTGCCATGCCCAAAGCACCCACTGTCTACGACGTCGCGGCCCGTGCGGGGGTGTCTATCGCGACGGTGTCGCGGGTGCTGCGGTCTCCTGGCGCCGTGAAGGGAGCCACCCGCGAACGTGTCGCTGAAGCCGTCAAGTTTCTTGGGTACGTTCCGTCGGCCAGTGCGCGCGGGCTTGCCGCTCGGCGGACCAACGTCATCGGGCTGTTCTTGCCTGGGAGGGACGATGCCGAGTTGGGGGAGCCCAGCCCGGTGAGGGGTAACACCGAAGTCGCGATTGTTGCCGACTCTGGGGACGAGCCGGAGAACGAGAGCCTTTACTACGACGAAGTTCTTCGTGGGGCTGAGCTTGAAGCTGGGCGGCGTGGGTTTGCGCTCATGATCGCTAGTGGCACAGGGGCTGGGCTTGAGGCGCTCGTTACCGATCTTGCTGGTCGAGTTGATGGGTTGGGCGTGCTGGCCGGGACTGTTCCGCAGGAGTTGCTTGCGCAGGTGGTCCGTCGCATCCCGGTTGTTGTGCTTGGAGGCGTCGGGGAGGGGGATGGCTTTGACCATGTTCATGCGAACAATGGGCCGGGGATGCGCGCTCTCGCTAGGTATCTCGTTGAGAGCAAGGGAGTCAGCGACTTTGTTTATGTCGCTGGACCCGAGAGTGCTGATGATGATGAGCGGCTCGAGGGGTTTCGCGAAGGCGCCGGGATTGATGTTCCCGTGATTCGTGCGGACTTCACCCGTAGTGGGGGACGGGATGCTGTTGCTCAGCTTGAGAAGTTTCCCCGCGCGATTGTGTGTGCCAATGATCAGATGGCGCTTGGGGCGCTGGATGTGTTGGCTAGTCGGGGTGTCAAGGTTCCCGAAGACGTGTTGGTTACCGGGTTTGACGGGATTGCTGCCGGGAGGCACGCTGAGCCTAGTTTGACTACCGTGCATCAGCCCATGGCTGAGATTGGGCGAGCCGCGATTCATGTGATTACGGCGCGGTTGGAGAATCCGGAGTTGGAGCGGCAGGCGTTGACGTTGCCTGTGCGGGTTGTGTTGCGGGGGAGTACGGGGTAGGTCGGGGCGGGGACCTCGACAGGCTCGGTTGGTTTCGACAGGCTCAACCCGCTTTCGGCGCTGGGACCTCGACAGGCTCGGTTGGTCTCGACAAGCTCGACCCACTAAAAGTAGCGCAGGCCATACTCCTCGAGGTGAGGAAACCGCAAGGGCTTGCACTTTGCAAATGTAAGCGCATACAGTCGAATGATGGGCCCCCGGAGTGGGGACACTCGATTACGGAGATGAACGTACGCAATGACGCAAACGAGACGAAACCGAGCGCGGCGCATAGCCCTCGCTGCCGTCGGAGCTCTAGCCGGTTTATCACTTGCCGCCTGCAGCATCCAGATCAAGAGCGCACCCGACCCGAGCATCCCTGCTGACACCATGCTCGTTGCTGCGGACAACGGTTCGCCGCTGTTTGAGCGCAACTTCAATCCGTACATGACCAACAAGCGCACGGCCGCCTGGTACATGTACGAGCCGCTCGTCGTGCTCGACAACGTGACGGGCGAAGAGCACCCGTGGCTCGCCACCGGCTACGAGCTTCCCGACCCCTCGACAGTGGTCTTCACGATCCGGGATGGCGTCGAGTGGAGCGACGGCAAAGCCTTCACGCCCAAGGATGTTGAGTTCACCTTCAACCTGCTCAAGGAGTTCCCGCAGAACGACCTTCAGGGCATCTGGACCTTCATCGACTCGGTCGAGAGCGACGACACGACCGTGACCGTGCACCTCAAGGAGCCCAACGCTCCCGCGGCGCAGCTCATCGCGATCACACTCATCGTGCCCGAGCACATTTGGAAGGATGTCGACGACCCGTCCACCTTCCGCAACCCGGACCCCGTGGGCACCGGACCGTACACGCTCGGCAACTTCGCCGCGCAGCAGTACACGGTCGATAAGAACCCCAACTACTGGCAGGCCGATAAGGTCGCCGCGGAGCACATCATCCTGCCCGCGACCAACACCCAGCTCGACGTCGCGACCAAGGGTTACGACTGGGCATACTCATTCATCAGCGACGTCGAAGGCGCGTGGGTGGATGCCGGCAACAAGAACACCTACTGGTTCCCGCCGGGAGGCACCATCGCGCTCTTCCCGAACCTGACGAAGGCGCCGTTCAATGACGTAAACTTCCGCCAGGGACTCTCGCTCTCGCTCGACCGCGCCGCCGTCGGTGACGCTGCCGCCGAGGGGTACATGGATGAGGCCGGACAAACCAACATCCTGCTGCCGTTCCAGGCAGATGACCTGAACCCCGACATCCCGAACTCCGGCCTCATCGAAAAGAACGACCAGGAAGCACTCAAGTTCTTCGAAGCCGCGGGCTACACGATGCAGGGCGACAAGCTCGTGGATGCCTCGGGCCAGCAGGTCACGATCACCATCACCACGGCCAACGGCTACAACGACTGGCTCAAGGGTGTGCAAGAAGTGCAGAAGCAGTGGGCTGCTATCGGCATCAACGTAAAGCTCGATACTCCGCAGCCCGCCGCGTACCAGCTCGCGCTGCGTAACGCCGACTTCGATCTCGCGATGGGTGGCACGGGAGGCACCGGATCGCTCTTCCGCGACTTCAACGCGCTGCTCTCGAGCGACTACATCAAGCCCGCGGGCGAGGAAGCAACGAACAACTTCGAGCGCTACGACAACCCGGATGCTCAGGCTCTGCTCGACCAATACAAGGTTGCTCTGGATGACGACAGCCGCCTGCAGATCGGCTACCAGCTGCAGGACATCGTCTACAACGACCTGCCCGTGATCAGCCTCTACTACGGCGGATCGTGGGGGCTCATGAGCAACGCGAAGTTCACGGGATGGCCCTCGGCAGAGGATCCCTACGCGTCGCCGAAGACCTACGAATCCACTCCATTGCTCGTGCTCACCAACCTGAAGCAGGTCACCGATGACTAGCACCACAGCCGCACCCCGCGGCGCAGAAGGCAAGGCGCCAACCGCCAGCGAGGAGTTGCCGGAGCGCGCCTCGAACAGCGGACGCTGGCGCACCACGGCACTCTTCGTGCTCCGCAAGCTCGGGCTCTTCCTGCTCACGCTGTGGGCAGCGGTGACGGTGAACTTCATCCTTCCCCGCCTCATGCCCGGCTCGCCGGCAGATGCCGCGCTCGCGAAGCTCGCGCAGAATGGCCCGGTCAGCGACGCGACGAAAGCCGCGATCGAAGCCCAGCTCGGGCTGCCGACGGGAAACCTGATCGAGCAGTACTTCCAGTACCTGCACCAGGTCATCACGCTCGACTTCGGTGTCTCGTACACGTTCTATCCGCAGACGGTGTCTGAGCTCGTCTCGACCGCCCTGCCGTACACGATCGTGCTTGTTGGAGTTGTGACGATCGTTGCCTTCATCCTCGGAACGCTTCTCGGAGTGCTTGCGGCTTGGAAGCGTGGCACCTGGCTCGACACCCTCCCGACCCTGGGCGGTTCGTTCGCCAGCGCGTTCCCGTACTTCTGGACCGCACTGCTACTGCTCTTCTTCGCGGGCTACGTCGGAAGGCTGTTCCCGACATCCGGAGCTTTCGGCCCGACTGCGACCCCCGAGTTCACGTGGGCATTCTTCGTGGATGCGCTGTACCACGCAGTGCTTCCGGCCCTCACGATTCTCATCACTTCCCTCGGTGGCTGGATTCTCGGGATGCGCAACACCATGATCTCGACGCTCGGTGACGACTACGTGACCTTCGCCGAGGCCAACGGGATCAAGCCGCGCGTCGTGGCTCTGCGCTACGCCGCACGAAACGCCATCCTGCCGAACCTCACCAGCTTCGGGCTCGCGCTCGGTGGTGTGGTCGGCGGATCCATCCTCGTCGAGCAGGTATTTGGATACCCCGGCGTCGGATACCTGCTCTTCAACGCGGTGACCAACCAGGACTACCCGTTGATGCAGGCCCTCTTCCTGATGATCACGTTGAGCGTGCTCGTTGCCAACTTCCTCGTCGACATTCTGTACGGCGTGCTTGACCCGAGGACCCGCCGATGACATCCACAATGCAAATCCGCACCCAGGAAAAGTCCATGGCGGATGCCCCGAGCCCCTGGAAAGTGTTCGCGCGCGTCGCATCCACGATCTGGTCGAACGGCAAGGCCCGCATCGGCATCATCGTGCTGGGGCTCTTCATTCTCATCGCGATCTTCGCGCCACTCATCGCGCCGTACGGGGCGAGCGAGAACGGCTTCGACCGCAGCTCCGACCCGACCGCCGCGCACTGGCTCGGCACGACGGCAGCGGGAGAGGATGTACTGAGCCAGCTGATCTGGGGATCGCAGATCTCGATCTTCGTTGGCATGGTTGCCGGCCTCCTGTCGACGCTCATCGCAGTGGCGATTGGTCTCAGCTGGGGATACACGCGCGGTTTTGTCGCCGACGTGATCAACTTCATCGTCAACCTGTTCCTCGTGATCCCGGGCCTGCCGCTCATGATCGTGATCGCGGCCTACCTCTCCGGTGGTGGCATCGGCATGATCATCGTGGTCGTCGTGATCACCGGTTGGGCGTGGGGTGCGCGAGTGCTGCGCAGCCAAACTCAGTCGCTGCGATCACGTGACTTCGTGACGGCAGCGGTGTTCAGCGGCGAGAGCTCGTTCCGCATCGTGTTCCGCGAGATCCTGCCCAACATGACCTCGCTCATCGTCGGCAGCTTCTTCGGGGCAGCGACCGCGGCGATCCTCGCGGAGGCGGGACTCGAGTTCCTCGGACTCGGCGACTCGTCCATCGTGAGCTGGGGCACCATGCTCTTCTGGGCGCAGAACTCCAACGCGCTGCTCACCGGACAGTGGGCACTGCTCTTCGCTCCCGGTCTCTGCATCGCGCTTCTCGCGACATCCCTCACTCTCATCAACTTCGGCGTCGACGGGATATCTAACCCCCGCCTCCGGGAAGGAAAGCAGCGATGACTGACACGATTCTGGATGTCGCCGACCTCAACGTCGACTACAACACGGGCGACGAAGCCACCCACGCGGTGCGCAACGTCTCGTTCACCCTCCAGGAAGGCGAGTTCGTCGGCCTCGTGGGGGAGTCGGGATCAGGTAAGTCGACTCTCGGCTTCGCGATCGCGGGGCTATCCAAGCCGCCGGCTCACGTCTCGGGCGGACGTATCCTGCTCGATGGCGTCGACATCGCGTCGCTCAGCACCGAGGAACTGCGCGAGCAGCGCCACGGCGGGGTCGCGATGGTGCTGCAGTCGGGCATGAACGCGCTCAACCCCGTGCGCACGATCCGCAACCACTTCCGCGACATCTTCGAGGCCCACGGTCACGTCGAGAAGTCGCGCTGGAACGACCGTGCCGCCGAGCTCGTGGGCAAGGTTGAGCTGCCGAAGACGGTGCTCGATCGCTACCCGGGTGAGCTTTCGGGCGGTATGCGTCAGCGCATCTCGATCGCGCTCGCACTGTCGCTCGAGCCCAAGCTCATGGTGTTTGACGAGCCGACGACGGCACTGGATGTTCTGGTGCAGCACGCTGTGATGAACACGATCATCGACCTGCAGCAGCGCGAGAAGTTCACGGCGCTCCTCATCAGCCACGACCTCGGTATCGTGCTCGAGTCCGCTCAGCGCGTGATGGTGATGCATGAGGGCGAGATCGTGGAGGATGGCTCGGCCCACGACATCCTGAACAAGCCGCAGGACGACTACACACGCATGCTGCTCTCGCACTATGCCGACCCGCGCGCCGAGGTTGTCGAGCTGCCCGGGTTTGAGGACCGCAACCTGCGCGCGAAGGAGGGGAAGGCGCGCGCGACTGGCGCCACGCATCCACCCACCGTCTCGCAGCGCGAACGCCGCACCGACCAGAAGGCGATCGTCGTCGAGAACCTGTCGAAGATCTACCCTCCGCCCCGTCGCGGGGAGAGGGAAGTCGTCGCGGTTGACGACGTGTCGTTCACGCTCGAGCCCGGTGCATCGCTGGCTCTCGTGGGCGCATCCGGTAGTGGAAAGTCGACGATCGCCAAGCTCATCACCGCCGTGGAGAAGCCCACGAGCGGATCGGTGAAGTTCGGGGATCTGGATGTCGGCAAACTGCGCCGCTCTCAGTTCCGGTCGCTGCACCGCGATGTGCAGATGGTGTTTCAGGACCCATACGCGGCCCTGAACCCGCTGCACACCGTCGAGTACACGCTCACGCGGCCCGTCGTGAACTTCACGAAGCTGCGTGGTCGGGATGCCCGACGTCGTGTGCTCGAACTGCTCGACATCGTCGGCCTCTCGCCGGTCGAGGAGTTTGCGGCGAAGCTGCCGCACCAACTCTCCGGTGGTCAGCGGCAGCGTGTTGTGATCGCTCGGGCGCTCGCGAGCGACCCGCAAGTGATCATCGCCGACGAACCCGTGTCGATGCTCGACGTCTCGCTGCGAGCCGGTGTGCTCGCGCTGCTCGAGGATCTGCGCGAACAGTGGGGCGTGAGCATGCTCTACATCACCCATGACCTGCTGTCGGCTCGCGTTGTGACCGACAACATCATGGTTCTCAATAACGGCAGGGTCGTCGAGCGGGGTAACACCGCCGACGTTCTGCGCAACCCGAAGGACGATTACACCGTGCGACTGCTTGATGCCATTCCGAACCCGACCCGAACGACCGCAGCATGAGCCGCGCGTTCCCCGAAGGCTTTCTGTGGGGTGCGGCTACTGCCGCGCACCAGATCGAGGGCAACAACATCAACAGCAACTGGTGGGTCCACGAGAACGAGCCGGGCACGACGATTGTCGAGCCCAGTGGTGACGCCGCGGACAGCTACCACCGCTACCGCGAAGACATCGCGCTGCTTGCCGACCTCGGGCTGAACTCCTACCGGTTCAGCATCGAGTGGGCGCGCATCGAGCCCGAGCGCGGACTCGTGTCTCGCGCATCCATTGATCACTACCGCCGCATGGTGGATGCGTGCCACGAGTTCGGCATCCAGCCCATCGTCACGCTCATGCACTTCACGGTGCCGCGTTGGTTCGAGCGCGATGGATTCTGGCGCGCTCCGGATGCCGCGGACCTGTTCGCGCGCTACACCGAGCTCGCGCTGCCGGTGGTGTCGTCGGGCGTCGAGTTCGTGTGCACGATCAACGAGCCGAATATTGCCGCGATGTTGGCCGGGGGAGAGGATGCTTCAAACCTCGTCGCTTACGGACTGCCTCGACCCGACCTGGGTGTCGCCGATGCGCTGCTCGAGTCGCACAAGCGGTCGCGCGAGGTGCTGTCGCAGGTGCCGGGGCTGAAGACCGGGTGGACCATCGCGACCCAGGCCTTCGAGGCCGCGGACGAGCCCGGTGCCGAGGAGAAGAAGCAGGAGATCTCGTCGTCTGCCGAGGACTGGTACCTCGTGAACGCCGCCGATGATGACTTCATCGGTGTGCAGGCCTACACGCGCAACATTGTGGGACCCGAGGGCATTCGCCCGCCGGCACCCGAGGTGGAGAAGACGCTCACCGGCTGGGAGTACTTCCCGGCGGCCTCGGCGATCGGCGTGCGCGCGGCGTGGGAGCTGAGCGACCACACTCCCGTGATGATCACTGAGAACGGCATTGCAACTCAGGATGACGCGCGCCGCATCGACTACACACGCGGCGCCCTCGAGGGGCTGCGCGACTGCATCGATGAGGGCATCACGCTGCTCGGCTACCAGCACTGGTCGGCGCTCGACAACTACGAGTGGGCGTCGGGCTTCGCGCCGACCTTCGGCCTCATCGGTTGGGACCGCGAGACGTTCGCGCGCACGCCCAAGCCGAGTGCGCGTTGGTACGGCGAGGTAGCGAAGGCGAACGCGATCTAGCGTCGCCCTTCCCTAAGCTTGTCGAAGGGGCGCGTTGCTTCTCTCGTTCCCTGAGCTTGTCGAAGGGCCACTTCGACAAGCTCAGTGAACGGGGCTGCCACTAACATGACGAACATGTCCGACTCGAGCACCGTCATCCACACCACCGCGGGCCGCGTTCAGGGAGTGGATGCCGCCGGCGTCACGTCGTGGAAGGGCATCCCGTTTGCGCAGCCTCCTGTCGGGCCGCTGCGCTGGCGCGCTCCGTTGCCCGCCGAGCCGTGGGACGACATCCGCGACGCCACGGAGTTCGGTCCGGCTGCACCGCAGATCATCACCCCGGCGATCAGCCTCGGACCCAACCCCGTCATGAACGAGGACTGCCTCAGCCTCAACGTGTGGCGCGCATCCGAGGCGACGGAACCAATCCCGGTGATGGTGTGGATCCATGGTGGCGCCTACACGTTCGGGTCGACCCGGCAGCCGCTCTACGACGGAACCAACTTCGCCTCCACCGGCGAGGTCGTGATCGTCACGATCAACTACCGCATCGGTGCGCTCGGATTTCTCGATCTGTCTTCGCTCTCCACGCCCGACGAGCAGTTCGATTCGAACCTCGCGCTGCGTGACGTGCTTCTCGCGCTTGAGTGGGTGCGAGACAACATCGCGGCGTTCGGCGGCGACCCATCGCGAGTGACGGTGTTCGGAGAGTCTGCGGGCGGTGGCCTCGTCACGACTCTGCTCGCCGTGCCCAGTGCTGAGGGACTCTTCCACCAAGCGATCGCGGAGAGCTCCCCAGTCTCGTCGATGTACGACTCCGCGCGTGCCGCTACCGTTGCCGAGCGGATGCTCACGCAGCTACACATCGATCGCTCCGACCCCGCACGCCTTCGGCAGATCTCCGCCGATGACATCGTTGCGGCCGGCACGATCGTTTATGCGGCGGTGCCGTCGGAGCAGCCCGGAACGTTGGCCTTCGCGCCCGTAGTTGATCGCGAACTCTTGCCGGAGCATCCCGTCACCGTGCTGAGCCAGGGTCGCGGGCTGCCGATTCCCCTCATGATCGGCACGAACAAAGACGAAGCGTCACTGTTCAAGTTCATGAAGTCGCCGCTCATGCCCATCAGCGAGCAGAGCATCACGGCCATGATGGAGGCGATCGCCGCAGAGAAGCCCGACGCCGAACTCCCGACACGCGAACAGCTACTTTCCGCCTACGCGGGCGTGCGCGCTCAGGCCGTCGGGCTGGGAATCGCGAGGGACATCGGGTTCAGGATGCCGACCCTCTGGGTCGCAGAGGGGCATTCCCGCACGGCACCCGTGTGGCTGTACCGCTTCGACTTCACGACAAAATGTTCCGGCTCATCGGGCTCGGGGCGACCCACGCTGCCGAGCTCGCCTATGTCTGGGGCAACCTCGACAAGAAGGATGTCGCCTTCCGCCTCGGTGGCTTCGGCAGGGGAGCGGCGCTCTCGCGCAGGATGCAGGCGCGCTGGCGCACCTTCGCTATAACGGGCGCACCAACGGGACCGGAGGGCGAGCCCGAGTGGGAAACCTTCGACACCGACCGGCGCGCGACGCTCGTCTTCGACCGCTCGGACACTCTCGTCGACGACCTGGATGCTGCCTTGCGTGCGGCCTGGGGCGATTCCGTTGTGAGTTTCACGTAGCTCGCTCCGTTCCCTGAGCTGGTTATCCGTTCCCTGAGCCTGTCGAAGGGGCACTTCGACAAGCTCAGTGACCGGGGCCGCCACCGACGGCATCCATTCAGAATCACGCCGACATCGAGTTACGCTTAACCCATGCAGTTCTCCAGTTCGATCGCGACGCCCGTAGGGCACGGGGAGGTTGCCGGCGGAATCTTCGCCGGCATCAGGTAGCCCCGCCCCAGCTCACCCTCAGAGGTGGGCTGTTGTGTGCTGCCCCGGCAGCGTCCGAATCGAATGTGCCCGCTGCGATCACGCGCGGGTTGAAAACCACTGGAGAAAACTATGTTCTCGCTCGACGAGAAGACTATTCGCGGATCGTTCGTTAACGCATCCCGCAAAGAAACAACCACCCTCACTCTGCCCGGCGGCTTTGCCGAACTCGATTGGAAGAAGCTCGACTACCTCGGTTGGCGCGACCCCCGTATCGCTCGCCGCGCGTACATCGTCGTGCCGGTCGGCGATGAGCACATCGGCGTCATGCTCAAGCAGGCCGAAGCGGCACCGCGCAATCGCGCGCAATGCTCCTGGTGCCAAGACATCACCTTGCCGAATGACGTGTCGCTCTACAGCGCGCGCAAGGCTGGTGCCGCGGGACGCAAGGGCGATGCGCTGGGCTCGCTCATCTGTGCGGACTTCGAGTGCTCATCAAACGTGCGCAAGCTGCCGCCGTTGGCGTATCTCGGATTCGACGCGGAAGCGGCGAGACAGGAGAGGATTCTCGTGCTGCGAGAACGCGCCGCGGCCTTCGTGACGGCGGTGCTGGGGGATGCTGAGTAGGTCGGCGGCCGGGGCATTTCGCTCAGCGGGGGCCCAAGCTCAATGACCGAATTGTGAGCGTCAATGTCTGGTCATGAAGCTCCGTTTCCGGTCACCAACTTTTAGTGACCGGAAACGGAGCGCACAGACCGAGGAGGGTAGCTAGCAGGTCGTGCCACCACGGGGAGGCGAGCGCGAGAAAAAGCAGGATGTTCGCGACGACGGCGACCCAGAACTTGCGGCGGAAACTCGCCTTCTGCGTCTTGTGACGAAGAGTCTGTTGGGCGAGGATCGCTCCCGGCCAGCCGCCCACGAACGCAAGCAGGTTGAGCGTTCCCTCGGGTACGCGTCGCCCGCCCCGCTTGGCGCGAGACTTGTCGAAGGCGTAGGCAACGACGGTGACAAGGCTCGCGACGACATAGACCAGTGCGACCCACCATGGCACATGCCAGTAGTGCTCAGCTGCGACATAGCATCCGATGAACAACACGATAGGAAGCAGGTCTATCGCGTGGGTGCGGCCACGGCCGCTGGCTCGCGTGCTACCGATCCCTTGAGCCATCCGGCAATCGTAACTACCTCCCCGGCACGCGCCGTTAACGCGTGTCGGGGAGCAGCGCTCTAGAACGGTGGCGGATCTCCGTCAACGACATGTCCGGTGGGGCTAGTCCACCGGATGCGACCGTCCGGTAGATGTTCGGGTTTCCATAGTGTGTGGTGTTTCTCCATGTGGTGCTTCTTGCACATGTGCCCGAGGTTCGTCACTTTCGTGATCCCGCCGTATTGCCGATCTTTGGTGTGATCGATCTCACAATGACGAGCCCGTTTGCCGCACCCCGGGAAGATGCAGATTTGGTCTCGGATTTCTAACCACCGCCGCATGTCGGCGGGTATCCGCAGGGTGGTTTTGTCGATATCGAGGATCGTGCCCGTGATCGGGTGGGTGAGGATCCGGAAGAACGACGGTGCGGATGCGGCGAGTTTCTTCGCGGTCGCGATATCGATCGGCCCATACCCCTCCAAGGTGGCGGGTTCGTCGCTGTGGCCGAGCAAGCTCATCACGGGGATGAGCAGTCCGACTTTCACGCCCACGGCGTTGCGCCGGCTCTTGGCGTTGCGGTTGCCGTTGCTCGGGCCACCGTCACGCACGTGGCTACCCTCACCCTCGATGGTGAGCATGATCTCGGCGAATACATCCGCGCGCAGTTGGTCCATGGTGCGCGTCTCGCCAGGGACACGTCTCAGCGCGCGGGCCTCTTCCTCAACGCGAGCCATCATCAGGGTGACTTTCTCGGCGGTGTCGTAGTAGTAGACCGAGGCCATGCCGTCAGGGTGAGCCTCGGCGATCACTTTCCGGAACGCTGCCTCTGCGACTGTCCGTTCTTCTAGAGTGGCGCCGAGGAGCTTCTCGCGGATGACTCGTGCGCGCGTGCGGAACCTGGCCGGCGTGAGTCGGATCGCGAGGTCAGCGACCTTGTCATCGAACTGCGCCCACATGGCGGGGTCTTCGGGCAGGGACTCGGCCAACGCGGTGACAGTCTTCGCGTTCTGCGGGGTGATCTCGCCGTGCCGGAATGCCGCCCACGTCTTCGGGGTGCGAGAACGCATGACCACCGCTTGGCGGTCGTAGTTCAGAATCGTGTCCTCGGACAGACTCAGCTGCACCGCGAGGTCGCTGACCGCGGCACGTCTCGCGAAGTCCAGGTGGTCGCGGTTGGTCGGGTCCGCGTGACGGCCGATGAACACGGACGGGTTCTCTCTCGCCTCGTCGAGAACGGTGTGGATCGCGATCACGGCGTTCGCAGAGTTCTGGTTGATCATCCGGATCGCGTAGCCCGCTTCGGCTATTGCGTACTCGACCCGGGTGCTTGCGTCCGCCATCGTGGGCAGGTCGTGCTCCCACGTTAGGGGGTCCAGGTCGAGGTGTTCCATAGGGATATTTCAGCAGTAGCCACCGACATTCGATGTGTGTGGAAAGAGATTCTGATCGGGATTAAGTACCGGTTTCGATACGCGCCCTAGAGGGCGCTACTCAACCACCGGATAGCGGGCAGGAGCGTCATAACAGAGACCGACAAAGGCTCGTTTGAAAAGGTGACCGGGTGTTGGAGCGGGGTCGGGCGGTGACGGGTGACTTGTGAGTTTTGAGCGATCGCGTGAGCCATCACTACGTGACACGCTCGTCGAGGTGATGGCTCGCGCGATCGCTCAATGTTTGAGCTGGAACCCGGTGCCGCCCGGCAACCGCGGAGCCAACCACGTCGCCGTGCGGCACGAGGCAGCCCCTTCGACAAGCTCAGGGACCGGAGGCTGAGCTGTCTCCCTTCGACAAGCTCAGGGACCGGAGGGGAAGCTTAGGGACCGGAGGGCGAGCTGTGACCCTTCGACAAGCTCAGGGACCGGGAACTAAGCCGCACCCGACGGACTAGACCCGATCGCGGAGGCGCAGGCTTCGGGCCTGGCCGTCTTCCTTGAGTTCGACTTGGGAGTTGAGGGTCTTCACGAAATCGGTGAACGACTTGAAGCCGATCTTCTTCTCGTCGAAACTGGCATCCAATCTTTTCATCTGCTGTTTAAGCGCCGAGGCGACGACCCAACCATCGTCACTCGTCGGGCTCACCCGGAGTGCCTTGAGGAGAAGCGCTCGAGCCGCTTTCTTGGGATCCGCGGTATTGGCGGGGGCGGTCGCCGCTTTCGTCGCGGGAGCCTTCGCCCGTCGTGACGAAACTGCAGGAACAGCGGCAGCCACCTCGTCAGCGTCCTGAGGAATGGTCTCCGCGACCTCCTCCTCGATCTCAGCAGGCGAGTCGGGCAGATCCGGCGTGGTGTCGGGGAGATCTGAGTAGTAGGAGAACTCGTCGACCGCGCTCTGGAAAGCACCACTCGTGGATCCGGTGACTCCGATCCCGATCACCGTGCGCCCAAGGCGCCTGGCGCGCTGGGCGAGAGGAATGTAGTCCGAATCTCCCGCCACGATCACGATGTGGGTGACGTCCTGCAGCCGGAACAGATCCTCGACGACATCAATTGCGAGCCGAATGTCAGCACCGTTCTTAGTGCCGGACGTATTGAACAGCTGAACCAGATCAACCGCTCGCTCAACGAGTTGTTTTTGATAGCGGTTGTTCGCCGGCGCTGCCCAATCGGCATATGCCCGACTGATGGCAACGGGACCAAACGACGACGCATAGTCGAGCACGGCACCGATATTTACCGTGGCTTCCTCAAGACGTGCTGCTGTCTTTCCCGCGCCAGTACGTGCTCGCTCCTTCATGAACGACCCGCGTCCGTGAACGTTGTCGTACTGCGAGATGACGATGTTGTCGAAGTCGATATAGACGGCGACTCGGGAGTCGATCGGTTCGGCCATGGTCACAGTGTCGCAGCTACTTGAGCTCCTGACGAGGCAAAATCACACGGTTGAAGATCAGGATGCCGGCAGCGACCACCGGGATCGCGACAAGTGCGCCGAGAATGCCACCGAGCGCGGCACCTCCGATCGCGGCGAT
>Ga0247807_10000284_pt1 | contig 32316 bp, 31 predicted proteins | sample UWRJL074202C1_FD_179931 | JGI IMG/M metagenome (GOLD analysis project Ga0247807, IMG submission 179931) | Plant litter microbial communities from Arlington Agricultural Research Station in Wisconsin, United States - UWRJ-L074-202C-1 | ecosystem: Environmental > Terrestrial > Plant litter >...
CGTCGCGGCGTAGACCAGGCCATCTACGGGACCATCAAAGTGTTTGCGGGCGAACAGAAAGAGCAACAGCACGCCGAGGCCCTTACCGGCTTCTTCCACGATCGGTGCCTGGATGGCTGCGCCGAAGAACTCGTAGCCGGGGCCGGGACCACCGAGGCTGTTCACCACGTTGTCGACTTCCGCGCCGACCAGCAGCGCGATGAGCACCGCCACTCCGGCGCCCCAGAGGAACGCAAAGGCGAGCGCTCCGCGAGGTTCCGGGTCCCACCGGTCGATCCATCGGATGACCAGTGCCACGATCACGAGGGGAACAAGCGCGAGCACTCCGGCGAAGGCAAACGCTGTGACGCCGAGTCCGGTGATGAGATAGACCAAGACCAACAGCATTACGAGCGACAGCAGGATGATGCCAACGATGCCGATGATCAACAGGGTGCCGCTGGGTCGAGGCTTCTCGACGAGGGCGGCCTGTGGAACTACTTCGGCGCGCACCTCCGCCGAGGCGAGCGGGGCGGCCGGGTGGGTGGTCTGTTCGCTCGGCGTCATGGCACGACACTAGCGGCTGCGGGGTACACAAGGTGGCACGCCGCAGCGTGGCGGAGCCGCAGCGCAGTTCCTCCCGTCGCGGCACAGAGCGCGCGGCGGGAGGACTGGGCGAATTAGGCGGCGAGTTCTCCGACGCCGGGCATCAATACAACGGGGCCGGTGGTACGCCGCGCCGTCACGTCCGAGTGAACGCGTGCCGCATCAGCCAACGGGTGCCGGGCGATCTCGAGCGTGTTGAACGCGCCGTCGCGCATGGCTTGGAAGACGTCGGATGCCGCGAGCTGTGCCAGCCCCGGCCCGTAGCGCCAGCGTTCCGCAGCACGGTAGTCCGCAGTCGTGACGACAAGATCGGCCACCGAGCGTTCGGACTCCCCCACAATGGTCGCGCCGAGGTGGGATGCCCACGCCTCAACAAAGAGGTGTGATCCCGAGTCATCCGGGGTGACATAGACGCGGTTGCCGCGCCCGATCGCGTGGATCTGGCGCAGGATCGTGCGGGCGACGAGTCCGGAGGGCAACATTGCTGCCGCGGCGTCGAACGACACGTCCTTGGGGATACCGATGAGTTCGCGTTCGCTGACAACACGTTGGAAGCCGGCGCGGCTGCCGGGTTCTCGCATGGCCACACGATCGCCGGGCGCGAAGCCCACAACCTCGGGGCCAACGGCATCCACCGTCGCGACGGCCTGAACCCCGAGGGGACTGAGGCCGAGGGCACCCATGCGTAGGCGCACGTCACCGATACCCGGTCGGGCGGTCCTGTTGCGCACACGCGGGGACCGGGAGGGGCGTTGGGTCTGATTTCTCGAGCTGGTCTGTTCCATAACACCGATCTGTTCCATCGATGAAGAAAACCGCAGATGGGGTGTGGTTATTCCCATCCCGGGCGATCAGCTGATTCTGGCGTGATTCAGAACACTTTTCCGCGGTTCAGCAGGTCCAACGGGTCAAAAACGGTCTTGATCTGTCGCTGCAATTCGAACTGGTCCTCGCCGAGTTCGTCTTTCAGCCACCGCTTTTTGAGCAGTCCCACACCGTGCTCTCCGGTGAGGGTGCCACCGAGTCGAAGGCAGGCCACAAAAATTTCGTCCGCCGCTGCCCAGATCTCGTCGGGCACGTCGGGCCCGTCGAACACAAAGTTGGGGTGCAGGTTGCCGTCGCCGGCGTGGGCCACGGTGGGGATCCGGATGCCGTAGCGCGTCTCGACATCGGTGATCGCGGAGAACATGGCCGGAAGCTGGCTGCGGGGAACAGCGATGTCCTCGATGAGTACTGTACCGAGCGCCGTCATGGCGGGGTGGAATGCGCGCCGGATACCAAAGAGCCGCTCACCGTGGGCCGGGTCTGTGGAGATCTCGGCGTCGCCCTCGAGCGAACGGATGATGGCCAGAGCGGCATCCGCCTCCATGCGTGCGGCGGGCCCATCCATCTGCACCAACAGGTATGAGCCGCGTCCAGCGAGATCGAGCCCCAGGTAGGTTCCGATCCCCTCAAGCGCGGTAGCGTCGAGAAGCTCCATTGCTGCCGGGCGCAGGCGCGACGCGGTGATCACCGCGGATGCCCGGGCTGCCTGTTCGACGGTGTCGAAGTAGGCGCCGATTGTGGAGACCGGTCCAGAGGGCAGGGCGCGAAGTTTGAGAGTTGCTTCAACGATGACGCCGAGGGTTCCCTCGGATCCGATCATCAGTGCGGTGAGATCGAATCCCGTCACACCCTTCACCGTGCGATGTCCGAGGGTCAGGAGTCGCCCGTCAGCGAGCACAACCTTGAGGCCGAGAACGGACTCCCGGGTGACGCCGTACTTGGCGCAGAGGAGGCCGCCGGCGTTTGTGGCGATGTTGCCACCAACGGTGGAGATCGCTTTGCTCGCGGGATCGGGCGCGAACCACAGCCCACGTTCGGCGAGCGCGATGTTGAGTTCGTCGTTGATGATGCCGGGTTCAACCACCGCGAGCTCATCGTCGACGTTCACCTCGAGGAGGCGGTTCATGTTGAGCGTCGACAGAACGATCTCGCCCTCGCCACCGATCGCTCCCCCCGCAAGGCCGGTTCCTGCGCCGCGCGTCACCACGGGAATGCGGTGCTCGGTGGCAAGACGCATTGTTGTCTGCACGTCGGCGATGCTCCGCGCGGAGACCACGGCGAGTGGTGTGGTCTCAGAGACTTTGCCCGAGCGGTCGGCACGGGCCGCGGCGAGATCGCCGGGGTCGGTGGACACCGAATCACCGAGGGCGGAGCGGAGGTGGGAGACCAGGGTTTCGACATCGATCACAGCATCGAGCCTAGCCTCGCTCGCGGTGTCCGATTTCCGCTAGTGCTACGGGGTTCCATCTGCGAGCCTTGTTGTATGCCCTCTGCCGATCCCCTCTTCGCCGAACGCTTCCGTGCGCTCTCGTCGCGCGACGCACGATTTGACGGGCAATTCATCACGGGGGTTCACTCCACTGGCATCTACTGTCGGCCGAGTTGCCCGGCGATGACACCCCACGAACGCAATGTGCGGTTCTATCGCACGGCCGCCGCAGCCCACGAGGCGGGTCTGCGGGCCTGCAAACGATGCTCGCCCGACGCGGTGCCTGGCTCTCCGGAGTGGAACGTTCACGACGATGTCGCCTCGCGCGCCATGCGTCTTATCACCGACGGGGTGATCGAACGCGAGGGTGTCACCGGTTTGGCTCACCGTCTCGGCTACACCCCACGTCACATCACCCGGGTTCTGTCGTCAGAACTGGGTGCGGGCCCTCTCGCCCTGGCGCGGGCCCACCGCGCACAGTCGGCGCGCACCCTCCTGGTCAGCACTGACCTTCCCATCGCGGATGTCGCGTTCGCCGCCGGGTTCTCCAGCATTCGACAGTTCAACGACACGATGGTCGCGGTGTACCAGACCACACCCACCGACCTGCGTCTCCGAGGTGCACGCGCAACCCCGCGCGCGGGCAAGGCCTCCGCGCACGCCGGGCCCACCACCATCACCCTCCGACTCCCGGCACGCGAACCGTTCGACGGCGCGGGTCTGATGCAGTTTTTCGTCGACCATGCGGTACCCGGCCTCGAGGAGGTGAATGACGGAGAGTTCCGTCGCGCTGTCCGGCTGCCCTCGGGAATCGCCCGCATCGCCGTCCGGCTGGACGGAACAACGGGCGTGGTGTGCACCGCCGAACTGGACGAGCTGAGCGATGTCGGCGCACTCGTCAGTCGTGTTCGCCGCCTGTTTGACCTCGACGCAGACTCGGTGGCCATCGATGAGGCACTGTCGACAGACCTTTCGCTCGCACCGCTGGTCGCCGCGGTTCCCGGCATTCGGCTTCCGGGATGCCTGGATGCCGAGGAACTGCTCTTCCGCACACTCATCGGGCAACAGATTTCGGTCGCCGCCGCCCGCACAACGCACGGTCGCCTCACCGCAGAACTCGGTGACGCCGGGCTGTTCCCCACCGCGGCGCAAATCGCCGAGCGCGGGCTCGATGTGCTCCGCGGCCCCGCATCCCGGGTTGCCGCGATTATGGGCATCGCCGAAGCGCTCGCGTCCGGCGACCTGCGTCTCGATGTGGCGACCCCGGTCGATGAGTTCCGTGCCCGCCTCGAGTCCTTCCCCGGCATCGGGCCCTGGACCAGCGGGTACCTCGCCATGCGGGTACTCGGCAATCCCGACATTCTCCTCACCAGCGATCTGGTGATCGCGCAAAGCGCAGCACTGCGCGGCCTCCCCGCAACTCCGAAAGGGTTGGCCGTGCATGCCTCGCGCTGGGCACCCTGGCGCAGTTATGCCGGTCTCCACCTGTGGAGGGCACGCCAGTGGGTACCATCGAAGGATGGCCAGCCCGACGCAGGACTCCCCATCCCGGGATAGCGACGATGTCGCGCCCGGCGACGGTCGCGACGAGAGCCGCAACGAACGACTCGACCGCAACTGGAACGAGATCCTGCAGGAGTTGCGCGTCACCCAAACAGGAACGCAGATCCTCACTGGGTTCCTCCTCACACTGGCCTTCCAGCCGCGGTTTGCCGATCTCGACGCGTTCCAGGTCGACGTGTACCTCGTGTTGGTCGTCCTCGCAGCGTTGTCGACCGGGCTCGGCCTCAGTCCGGTCAGCCTGCACCGTGCCCTCTTCCGTCGCCGTGCCAAGGCGAAGCTTGTGCGCATTGCCGATTGGATGCTCCGCGCCACCCTCGCCGGCGTTGCACTTGTGTTGTCCGGAACCACCCTGCTCATCTTCGATGTTGTACTCGGGCGCTCCGCCGGCCTCATCGCGGGATCTGTCGCGTTGCTGATCACCATTGCGCTGTGGCTCGTTCTTCCCTACGGTGTTCGACCGGATGACCCGGACAGCGACCGCCCCTCCTGACGTGGAAGGACTCACCATGGCACCAGAAGGCAACAATCCCAGCCTGAAAGATCCCGCACTATTCGACAAGTTGGTCAACGACGGGGCGTCGCCTGAAAAAGCGGCGCGAATATCCAACGCCGCTGCGCGGGACGGACGGTCGACGGTCGGCCAACGAGGCGGAGAATCCGAATCGTACGACGACTGGACGGTTGCGGACCTGCGCAACCGAGCCAAAGAACTGGGCCTACACGGATACTCCTCGCTAAAAAAAGCCGAACTCGTCGACCGACTCCGAAACCACTGACTGCCGCCGCGTACGAGGAAGACTCGTATACCGGAGGTGCGCGAGGTCAAGGCCTAGCCGAGTGAGATGACGCTCAGCACACTGAAGAAGTGACCACGAGAACAAAACCTCTACCCGGCAGTGCAGTATGACGCGCATCAGCGTGGTCATTCCCGTACTTAACGACGCTCGAATGCTCGAGATTTGTTTGCACACGTTGCGTGCCCAGACACGCCGCGCCGATGAGATCATCGTGGTCGATAACGGCAGTAGCGATGACAGCGTGTGTGTTGCAGAAGCCGCCGGGGCCCGGGTGATCGGTGAAGGGCGCCCAGGTATCACCGCAGCCGCGGCCGCGGGGTTCGACGAAGCAGACGGCGACATCATCGCGCGCTGCGACGCGGACAGCAGGCTCCCATCGGACTGGCTGGAAACGATCGAACGCCACTTCCACACCCACCCCGATGCGGTGGCAGTCACCGGACCTGGGCGCTTCTACGACCTCAGTCGGGTCGCCACCGCCGTCGCCCAGGTGTTCTACATCGACGCCTACTTTCTCCTGATGCACGCGGCGCTCGCCAACAACGTGTTGTTCGGGTCGAACTGCGCTGTGCTTGCACCTGCCTGGCGGCGGATCAGTGAGACGGTACCGCGGGACGACACCGAGTTGCACGACGATATCGACCTGAGCTTCCGCTTGTTTCCCTCCGCTACAGTGCTCCACGATCGCGAGCTGGTTGTAGGTATCTCCGGCCGACCATTCAACAGCCTGACCGGGGCACACCGGCGGGTTCGACGTGCCCTTCACACGCTGGCGATCCACTGGCCCGACCAGCGTCCCTCCCGCCGCTGGCAAGCACGGCGGGCCGCGCGCCTGCGTACCCGCTGACAACCCGAGAATTTGTCCGTCGCGCGCCGAGGGAGCTGTTGTGTGTCGGCGGGCGCGCCTAGTGTGGAGGTATGAGGACAAAGCTGCTGCTGTTGGTTGGTCTTGCTGTCGGATACGTGCTGGGTGCTCGCGCCGGGCGCGAGCGGTACGAGCAGATTCGGTCGCGAGCCAGAAAGATCTGGACCAGCCCCCAGGTCATCCATGCCCGCCACGACGTCGAGGCCTACGCCCAGCGCCAGGCACCCGTTGTCCGTGCCCGCGTCGAAGTTGCCGCGAAGGATGTCGCCGAAAAAACGGCACACCTCGCGAAAGACGTCGCCAGCACGGTCGCCCACACGGCGAAGGATGTCGCGGACAAAACCGCCGCCACAGCCAAAGAGGTTGCCGACAAAACTGCGGCGACCGCGAAAGATGTGGCCGACAAAACCGCGGCTACCGCCAAGGACGTCGCCGACCGGGTGACCGACACTGCCGGTGACGTGAAGGACCGCGTGACCACCACCGCCGGTGACGTCAAGGACAAGGTCACCACCACAGCGACCGATCTTAAGGAACGTGGCGAGGGTGCGCGCGACCGCGCCGTCTTTAAAGCCAGCGAGGCGCGCGACAACGCGCTCGCCGACCTCGATGACGAAGACGACGAGCGCGAAGAAGTCCGCTAAGAACCTGCTCGGACCCCGTTGGGGCCGTGCTGGTTAGCGGTCCTTGAGGGGAATAGTGGTGATCGCGCCCGTCGCGACAACCATCCCGCTCAGCCGCTCGGGCGAAAGCACCAGGTCGACTTTGTCCCGCGACATCAATCCTGACTCCACCACCAGCTCGGCGATCGAGGCGTTGGTGGTCAGGGCGGTGTGCGCGAGCGTCGCGGACGCCGCGTATCCGATGTACGGCGTCAGCGCGGTCACCACACCCACGCTGGAGTCGACCTGCAGCGCGAGACGCGTGGTGTTGGCGGTGATCCCGTCCACGCAGTTCACCCGCAGGGTGCGGCACGCGTTGGTCATCCAGGCGAGAGATTGCAGGATGCTGTGGGCGATAACCGGCTCAAAGGCGTTGAGCTGTAGCTGCCCCGCTTCGGCAGCAGCAGTGACCGTAGCATCCGCGCCGATCACCGAGAACGCGACCTGGTTCACGACCTCGGGAATCACCGGGTTCACCTTGCCCGGCATAATGCTGGAGCCGGCCTGACGGGCAGGAAGGTTGATCTCACCGAAGCCCGCCTGAGGTCCGCTGGAGGTCAGCCGCAGGTCGTTGCAGATCTTCGACAGTTTGACTGCGGCACGCTTGAGGGTTCCACTCAGGGTCATAAACACCCCGGCGTCACTCGTCGCCTCGATGAGGTCGGGCGCGGTCTTCATCTCGACGCCCGACAGCTCGGTGAGGTGGCGTCGCACGGCCTCGGCGTAACGGGGATCGGCGGTGATACCCGTTCCGATCGCGGTGGCACCGAGGTTGATCTCCCCGAGGAACGGGACCACCTCGCTGAGGCGGTCGAAATCCTCGCGCAGGGTGGTGGCAAAGCCGGAGAATTCCTGACCGAGGGTCATGGGTACTGCGTCCTGCAGCTGGGTGCGGCCCACCTTGAGGATGCCCGAAAATTCACGCCCCTTCGCCGCAAATGCGGCACTGAGCAGCTGGTGCTCGTCGAGGAGGCGGAGCAGGGAAAATACCATCGCCAGTTTGATCGACGTCGGGTAGACATCGTTGGTGCTCTGGCTGCGGTTGACGTCGTCGATGGGGTGAAGGTGGGCGTAGTCGCCCCGCGGGTAGCCCATGATCTCAAGGCCACGGTTGGCGATCACTTCATTGGTATTCATGTTCGTCGAGGTGCCGGCGCCGCCCTGGATCACCCCCACCACAAACTGGTCGTGCCAACGCCCGGAGACAATCTCCTCACACACCTGGTCGATGATGCGGGCCTTCTCCTCGTCGAGCACACCGAGTTCGCGGTTCGCGCGTGCAGCGGCCTGTTTGACGCGGGCAAGCGACGCGATGAGGTGCGGGTAGTTGAAAATGGCCCGCCGAGTGATGGGAAAGTTCTCGAGCGCGCGGGCGGTGTGGATGCCCCAATACACGTCCGCGGGAATGGCAAGTGATCCCAGAGAGTCTGATTCGAGCCGGGTGTTCTGGTTGGGGCTGTTGAGTTCGTCACTGCCGACCGCCGGACCATTGGTCGCGGCAAAGTTCTCGTCACCCTCAATGGCCTGTTCGTCAAACGTGTACGGGGTGTCGTCCATCGGTGGATCTCCTTTGACTATCGGCAGCAACTTTAGTCGCGACCGCCCACGCTCGTTAGTGCAGTGCCGGGATGATGAGATAAATCGCGTAGGCGACGGCGAGGCCGCAGAGCACAAAGCATCCGACCCCCGCCGTGTGCCGGAACCCTTTCGCTGAATCCACAAGCCGAAGCCCGAGCGAGTACAGAGCGACAAGCCCGCAGGCACCGAGAAGCGTCACAAGAACGACCACTACAAATGCGGCCCAGTCGATGGTCATCGGGGTGCACCTCCCGCACGCTTGCGTTTCTGTTTCACGCGGGGTCGTACGAGTTCGGTGGGTTCCTGGTGCACGTTGCGGGCGTCAACACGGTTGCGGCGCGAGTACAGGAAGATCGCAGCGATCGCGCCGACGGCGACGACCGCATCCATGATCACTCCGACGAGTCCCATCAGGGCGACCCACGCGGCGAGCGCCCCGACCAGACCCGACGCGGGAATGGTGATGAGCCAGCCGAGGGCTATGCGACCTGCGGTATTCCACCGCACAGAAGCGCCCTTGCGTCCGATGCCGGTACCGATCACCGACCCCGATGACACCTGCGTTGTCGACAGGGCGAATCCGAGGTGAGACGACGCCAAAATGGTGGCCGCGGTGGATGCTTCGGCGGCAAAACCCTGCCCGGGTTCGATCTCCGTGAGCCCGGTACCCATGGTGCGGATGATGCGCCATCCCCCGGTGTAGGTACCCAGCGCGATCGCCAGCGCACAGACGGCGATGACCCAGAAGACGGGACCAGACCCGGCGGCCTGAAAACCCCCGGCGATGAGGGTGAGCGTGATCACACCCATGGTCTTCTGCGCATCGTTGGTGCCGTGCGCGAGGGAGACGAGTGACGACGTGAAGATCTGGCCGCGGCGGAATCCCGAGCGCTGCCGCTTTTTGGTGATCGCGTACGCGATGCGGGTGGCGAGGAACGCGGCGAGGCCAGCGACGAGTGGGGCGAGCAGTGCGGGGAACACAATTTTCGACATCAGCACCGACACGTCGATTGACCCGAAGCCGGCACCAACAATTGCGGCGCCGATGAGGCCGCCGAATAGCGCGTGGCTCGAGCTCGAGGGAAGGCCGAGAAGCCAGGTGATCATATTCCAGAGGATCGCGCCGATGAGCCCCGCAAAAATCATCACCGGGGTGATCTGTACCCCGCCGTCTCCCTCACGGATGAGGCCGCCGGAAATGGTGCGGGCTACCTCGGTGGACAGGAACGCACCCACAAGATTGAGGATCGCGGCGATGGCGACGGCGGTTTTGGGCTTGAGTGCCCCGGTGGCAATCGGTGTTGCCATGGCATTCGCGGTGTCGTGGAAACCGTTTGTGAAGTCGAAAAAGAGAGCCAGCACAATAACCAGCACGACCATGAGCGAGATGTCCACCGGCATTGAGTCTTCCAGTCGTCCCGCCACTAAGCAACTCGCACAAGAACACGGGGAAAACTCAGGGTGACAACTCGGTGAGTTTTTGACGACGGACGGCACAAGCTGAGCGACCGTGCACCCCGTAGCATCCGGTCCGCCGACTTATCAAGGGTGTACAGCACGGCCACCCGGGCGTAGCGTTCGAGCCATGAGCGATCAACAGAATGCCCAGAACGACGACCACATCAGCGCCGAGCCGATTGCCGTTACCCCTGACGGAGTCGCGCAGACCACGCCGACCACGGATACCTCAGCAGACGCGGATACCTCAGCAGGCGCTGACACTTCAGGAGAGCACCGCGTCGTCAACGATGACGACGCTGGCACCTACACGGACGTCGACCTCGATCCCAACGACGACACCGCCGCGGGAACTGCGTGACCGCGGGCAACGGCGCCACCGCGTCGACGGGTTCCGGAGACGCGTCATCCCCCACTGACGACGGAAATCTGTACACCGATGGCACGGTACCCGCCGATGCCGACCTCGATGCCGAGGACGACACAGACGGTGCGGCCAGCGACGAACACACGGACGAGACGGCGTAGTTAGAACGCAAAATCATCCGGGGCGATCCATCGGATACCCGCACAGTGCGACACCAGCATTGCGCGCAGGCGAATCTCTTGGTAATTGCACGCCGCGGCAAGCTGACGAACCCAAACTAGGTCGAGGTCGGACAGTCGGGGCGACGCGAACCGTTCCCACACAAGAACAAGTCGCGCCGCCCCGATGTCCTGCATCACCTCGTCGAGTCGGCGGACCACCTCCACCAGGTCTGGCCACTGGGGCACCACGGGCAATCTGTTGATACTGATCAGAGGCTGAAGTTGTAGGTCGGAGGCGTCGAGAAACAGCGCCCACAGCTGCCGATTGTTCGCGCTGCCGATCATGACGGCCAGTCGCTCTTCGATCGCGATGTTCGACGAGAGGGGCGCGTGACTGTGGTGGATGAAGGGAGGAATCATCCCCCTACGGTGGCCGGACGGTCGCCGGGTCGAGCGGGGCCGCAGATGATCGGTGGATAACCGGATTCGCCCGACCACGCGGAAGGACACGCGCTGGTGAGAACAGACAAGCGCTGACTGCTCCAACCAAGCACTCACCGGAACGCCCTAGACGGAGCAGAATCGACGTATGGCTCGCACTGCACTGATCATCGTGACCCGACCGTCGCTCGACTCCAGCGGGTCGGAGGACAGTCCGCCGTTTCATCGGGCTGACCCTGACCAGCCGCAGTTGAGCGTTCTCGATCTGGCGGCTACCCGGGGCGACGGCGTTTTTGAATCAATCAGTGTGATCAACGGCATCCCGCATGCCCTCGACGCACACCTGGCCCGGCTTGCCAGCTCTGCCGCCCTCCTCGACCTTCCCCGGCCCGACCTGAGCGTCTGGCGCGGCGCTCTTGAGGCCGCGCTGGCCGAACTGGACCCCAGACCGGAGGCCTACCTTCGGGCGGTGCTGAGCCGCGGCATCGAGGGCTCGGGGCAACCGACGGGGTGGGTCTATGCCGCACCGAGCGCGGACTACGGCGCGGTGCGCGAGAACGGCGTGCGGGTTGTGCTGCTCGATCGCGGGTATTCCCACTCCATCGAGTCGACCTCGCCGTGGCTGCTCGCCGGCGCAAAAACGCTGTCGTACGCGGTGAACCGGGCGGTTCTGCGGGAAGCCGCCCGCCGTAACGCGGACGACGTGGTGTTTGTCAGTTCGGACGGTTTTGTGCTCGAGGGCCCCACGGCGAGTCTTCTTTTTCTCCGGGGCGACGAGATCGGAACACCGGGTAGCGGTCTGGGGATCCTCGCCGGCACCACCCAAGGCGACGTGTTCGCCTGGGCGGCGTCTGCGGGTATCCCCACCGGATTTGCCAACCTCACCGTGGACGAGTTCCGGGCGACGGATGCGGCATGGCTGGTGTCCAGCTCGCGTCACGCGGTGGCAATCCGGGAGATCGATGGTCGCCATCATCCCGTGCGGCCCGACCTCACCCGTGACATCAATACCTTCCTGCTCAGCGGGCGCTGACCACCGGATTCAGCCGAGGCGCTCCAGCAGGTCACGCTCGCGAAGTGCGCGGAGTGACAGCGTTTTGTAGCCTTCGTCGTCGAAGTACACCGTGACCCGGTCGCTTTCGTTGCGCATCACGACCCCGTCGCCCCAGCGCGTGTGACGCACGCGGCTCTGCAGAGGGAAGAGCGGACGGGGAGCTGGCTCGACGGAGGGGGTCGCGGATGGAGCATCCACCACGATCCCGGGATACGCGGCAGCGTCGTCCAGACACACATCACAGTTGCCGCACGGCGCGGCCAGCTGCTCGCCGAAATATCCGAGAAGGTACTGGCGTCGGCAATCAGCGGTCTCTGCGAAGCCCCGCATCATCTCGATACGCGAGTTATCGATGCGCTCCCGCTGGTCGGCGATCTGGATGGCGAGGTCAACAGCATCTTCCGCGCTACCCGAATACACAAATCGGATACCCCGCGGCGATGTGCGCACAACGCCCGCCTCGCTGAGCAGCGCGATGAGCCCAGTGACTCGCCGCGCGGAGATGCCCAGCTGCGCGGCGAGGTCAGCCCGGGCCACCATGCGGGCGCCGCGGAGGCAGTTGACCACGACTCGGAGAGCATCCGGGTCTGGAGTGCGTCCCGCGAAGAACCGGCGCAACGCGAGATCTTCTGGCCGGTAGAACAGCAGTGCGAGGGCGGGTTCGCCATCTCGTCCGGCGCGACCGATCTCCTGGTAGTAGTCGTCCACGGAGTCAGTGACCGACGCGTGCGCGACAAAACGCACGTCGCGTTTGTCGATCCCCATTCCGAACGCATTGGTGGCCACCACCACGTCGAGCTCGCCGGCCGAGAACGCTCGGTGAACGGCGGCACGCTGTTTCGCGCTGAGCCCTCCGGAGTAGGCGGCGACGCGAAGGCCTTTCGCCGCGAGCGCGGCGGTGTACCTGTCGGTGTCGGCGCGAGTCGCCACATACAACAGGCCGGGCAGGGGAAGTGTGCCAATACGCTCGATAACCGCCGCGCGTTTGTGGGAATCGTCCTCGTGCCGTTCCACGAGTAGCCGAATGTTGGGACGGTCGAATCCTCGCGTCACCACCACGGGGTCGTGCAGGTGCAGCGCATCGATGATTTCTTCGCGCACCGGGGCCGATCCCGTCGCGGTCAACGCGATTGTGGTTGCTCCCCGCAGAGCATCGGCGACGTCACCGAGCCGCAGGTAATCGGGCCGAAAGTCGTGCCCCCACGCCGATACACAGTGAGCCTCATCTACCACAAGCAGGCGGGGCTTCAACGCCCGCAACCGCTCAACGACCTCGGCATTGGCCAGCTGCTCGGGCGAGAGGAACACAAACTCCGTCACGCCGGAGGCCAGCTGGGCCCACGCCTCGGCGAGCGCGCGTTCACCGAGTGTCGAGTTGATCGCCACCGCCGGCGGTGCGTCCGGGGCTTCGTCGATGCGGGCAACCTGATCGTGTTGCAACGAGATCAGCGGCGACACCACAATGGTCGGGCCGTCCGTCAGCATGCCCGCCAGTTGATAGATCGCTGATTTGCCGTACCCCGTCGGAAGCACGGCAAGGACATCGCGGCCGCTTACTGCTGCCTCGACGGCTTCCATCTGTCCGGGCCGGAGTTGACGCCAACCGAATGCGCTCTGGGCCACAGCCCGAATGTGCGCTCTCCGCTCACGCCGGATGACCGTGCCCTTCAGTGCGGGTTCGTTCACGAGGCCAGCCAACCGGCGCGGGGCGTTGGCAACAAGGGCTTGCCAGCACCTGTGCAAAGGAGTAACTGTCCCTCATTTTCGCGGCGACATGCCCCGGCGGACGTGATATTTCTAGGGGATGGACATCAATAGGGCAGTGTTGCTCGCCCCCGCACTGGTGCGGCGGATGTTTGTCGCACGGCCTGTCTCAGGGGTCCGTTCGCAGACTGCGGAGGTCGGAACCGTGTGGCATCCCGCGGTCACCGCCGGACTCCCCCTGATCGTGGTCTTCAGTGCCGAACCGCGCTCCATGGCGTGGGTGTCGAGTTCCCTCGCCTCGTCTCTGCCTGCCGTCGTTGTTGTCGCTGCCGCGCTCGACGATCCCGTGCACACCCTGGCCGCGGCACAGCTCTACGCGGCCGAGCTCGGTGCTGATGCAGATCGGGTCGGGATCATTGGCGAGGGGGATGCCTCCGCACCAGCACTCCAAGCGGCAACCGCTTCCAGCCCAACGTCGGGATCGGGGTCTGGATCGCCGGACCGCGCTGTTGACCGGCTCGCGTTGATCTCCCCACAATCCCTGCCGACAGCTCCCACGGCGGCAACACCACCCACGCTGCTGCAGTTCGCGCAGGGCGGCCCGCGCGCGGCCGAGTCGGAAGCCTGGGAGCGACGCGTGAAGCTGGCCGGGGTTGCGGTTCGTTCGAACGACTACACCGCCGTAGGTGATGGCTGGGTGCGGTATCCCCGGGCAATCCGGGGCTCGCGCCGCGCGCACAGTGACCTGCTCGCCTTCTTCCGGCGCGGGCTCGGAAACGAATCCACCTTCCACGTGATTCCCGGGTGGGACCTGCACTAACGCAGCAATACTCTGCTCGAGCAGTCCGCGGCGGGACGTCGCTGGGAGATCGGGCAGACTGGGGGCACCGCAGTGTTTGCGGTTCCCCGCCAACCGAGAGACTTCGCCGTGCTGTTTAACCTCTTCTCCCGCAGGAAAAAAACTGTGACCCCGGCTACCGATACGGCACCAACACTCGTCGAGCCCACCGAGGTAGTCGAGTCCCTTCCCGCTGCAACCGTCGTCGCGCCCGTACCCGCCGAGGTCGTTGAGGCAACACCTTCAGTCGATGAGGCAACACCCGCCAAGAAGACCTTCACTGAGGCGACGCCGACCGATGAGGTCACTCCCATTGACGAGCCCGCTCCGATCGACGAGCCCGCTACCGCGGACGAGACCGTTGTAGTTGTGGAGGTCGTTGAGGTCACGCCGGCTGAAGTGACTGTGGATGAAGCCACCGTGCCATCCACCCCTGCCGTTGTTCGTCCGCCCACCGTTCCGGAGCTGCGAGCACAGGCCAAGGCCCTCGGACTCACTGGCTACTCGCGCCTGCCTAAGGCCGAACTTCTGCGGGTTATTGCCGAGCACCACGCCAAGTAGCTCCGCTGGACAAAGCCCGAGAATGTGTCAACCGCTCGTTCCTCGGCTCCGTCGATGGGTAGCATCAGTGTGGTGAGCATTGACGCTGTCCTTCCTGAAAACCTTGCCGGTTGGTTGACCGCACAACGCTGGTACGCCAACAAAACCGCTCCGCCTCGATTTGAACGCATCGGTGGTTGGCGCGTTGATCGCACCGACGTTTCGTTTGTCACTCACTACCTGCTTGACCACGTTCCTACGGCCGACGGCACTGCGCGATCCGTGCTGTACCAGGTTCCGCTGGCGGAGCGTTCGCACGCCTTGCCTGACGTAGAACCGATCGGCACGATCGAGACCGCGACCGGCGAAAAGGTTGTCTACGACGCCACCGCTGATCCTGAGTACGCGGCGATGATCCTGCGGATTATGCTCACAGAGCAGTCCGACAGCGACTTCGCAGGCCACCGCCAACCCGGCGCGCCCAGTGTTGAGGTCACCAGTGCGGGCGTGCTCCGTGGCGAGCAGTCCAACACCTCCATCATCTGCCAGGTTGCCCAGGGCAATCCCGTCATTGTGAAGGTGTTCCGCGCGCTGCATCACGGTGAGAACCCCGACGTTGTGCTGCAGTCCGTGATCGCGGCCGCCGGCTCAGACCTGGTTCCGGCATCGGTCGGGTCGATCACCGGCAGTTGGTCTGACACCGGCCGCGCCGACGGCATCGCGGTGGGCCACCTCGCGTTTGCGCAGGAGTTTTTGCCCGGGGTGGAAGACGCGTGGCGAGTCGCACTACGCGCAGCCGAAGCCGGCGAAGACTTTACCGAACGCGCCCACGCCCTCGGAGTTGCGACCGCTGAGGTACACGCGGTGCTCGCTGCGGCGCTGCCCACCAACACGCCGTCCGAGTCCGATATCTCCGCGATCCTCGCTTCCATGGAAAGCCGGTTGGACGCAGCCGTCGCGGAAGTGCCCTCCCTCGACGCCTGGCGCGCACCGGTCGAGTCCATCTTCAACGCGGCACGCTCCGCACCATGGCCCGCGCTGCAGCGCATCCACGGCGACTATCACCTCGGTCAGGTTCTCGCCGTCCCCGAGCGTGGCTGGGTTCTTCTCGACTTCGAAGGTGAACCGATGCGGCTGATGGCCGAACGGTCGGAGCCCGACGTGACGCTGCGCGATGTGGCCGGGATGCTCCGCTCGTTTGACTATGTCGCCGGGTCGGTGCTGCTCCGCGAGGGCACGGATTCGGCCGCAGGATGGGCCGCTGCCGCACGGGAGGCCTTCGTTGATGGGTACATCGAACGCTCCGGGATCAACCTTCGCGAGCATCGTGCGCTCCTCGATGCCTTCGAGGTTGACAAGGCACTCTACGAAGCGGTGTACGAAGCGCGCAACCGCCCGGGGTGGCTCGAGATCCCCACCACGGCGATCCATCGACTCGCAGAAGACACCCGAGCCGACCTCTCATAAATGCGGTTTTGAGCACCCGCTGGTGATTGAAACTAAAAGCTTCAAGTGATACCGCATCAGCTTCGCCGAAGCTAGGGGTATCCTCCCCCATTCGGGGGGCGTGTACTTATGTCATGACTGGGATCGCCGAACGGCACACCACCGCAATTACGTCCAGGCAGCGAACGTCACTGCGGAATCACCTCGCTGGGGACCGGGAGCAAACCCGACTCCTAATCGAGCGTCTCACCGAGGAGATGGGTGCATTTCTTACTGCTCGTCGCGACTCCCCCACCGACGACGAGCACGACCCGGAGGGCCCCACGTTAGCCTTCGAGCGATCCCAGTCCCAAGCCATGCTGGCCCAGTCACGCCAGCACCTCGCCGAGATCGACGCCGCTTTGGCACGACTCGAACTCGGCGCATACGGACGATGCACGTCCTGCGGTGGCGACATCGCCCTCGGGCGGCTGCGTGTGCGCCCGCAGGCGTCTCTCTGCATCGTCTGTGCTGGTCAGGTGCGGTAGCTGGTCAGGTGCGGTAGCTAGTCAAGTGCGTCAGCTGGTCAAGTGCGTCAGCCGGCCGGGGCGTTAGCCGGTCAGGTACTCCGCCACTACTGCATGGCCAACACAATCTTGCCCCTGAGATGACCAGCAATCAGTCGCTCGTACGCCTCAACCACACGCTCCAGAGGGAAAACTGAATCGATCGGCAAGACGACCTCGCCCCGGGCAATCAGCGCGGCGAGATCCGCCAGTTCTGTTGTCGACACACCCTGTCCGCCAATACCCAGGATCCCGAGTTCGGACCGATGCCCGCGAGCGGCGATGGTGTTGATGCTCGTTCCCGGCACACCAAGTTCGAGTGCTGCGTCGATCGTGTCCGGTCCGTTGTTATCCAGTGCAGCCGTCACCTCGGGTACCAAAGCTCGGATCCGCTCGACCAGGCCAGCGCCGTAGCTCACGGGGATCACTCCGAGCTCGCGGAGAAAGTCGTGGTGCCCTGCGCTGGCCGTCCCCACCACGGTGGCGCCGGTGCGCAGAGCGAGCTGAGCGGCGATGACTCCCACTCCCCCAGCTGCCGCGCTGACCAGCACGGTGTCGGATTCCGTCAGGTGAAGTGACCGGACTGATGCGATCGCTGCGCGGCCCGCTATGTCGAGAGCACCCGCCTGTTCAAAGCTCAAGGCCTCCGGCTTCGGGATGACGGTGTCGGCGTGAGCGACCACAAAATCAGCCTGCGCGAAAAACCGCGAACCGCCGAACACCGGAGTACCAAGCGCCAGGCCAGTGACGCCCGCCCCGATTGCGTCGATCACTCCGGAATAGTCGTTTCCGTTGCCGCTGGGCGGGGTGACACCCCACGAGGCTGCGGCGGGACCACCCGAGAGCAGCTTGTAGTCGACCGGATTCAGGCCGGCGTACCTCACCTGAATGCGTACCTGCCCGTCGCCGGGCTGTGGCGGTTCCACATCAATGATGTGGAGAACGCTGGGTGTTCCGAACGTGGTGAATCGCACAAAACGCGACATTGTGCCCCTTCTTAGTGACCGGACACCCGGTTGGTTACTGGCACTTCCACGCTACGCCGCGTGGCGGCCACTCGCTGTTAACCAAGCGGTGGTCCACTGGGATGTGTAACATAGGTGGTCGCGATAGCCGCACCTTGACTCGAGAACCGAATGGACACCTCGTGCACATACGAACGGCTGAGTACCCGCGGGCGGATCACTTCCTCTTGCACCTCAGCGACACCCACCTGCTCGCAGGTGGAAATCAGCTTTACAACTCCGTTGACTCCGAGGCTCACCTCAAGCGCCTCTTTGCCGACATTGAACGTTCCGGGGGTCGCCCGGAGGCCATCATTTTCACAGGTGACCTCGCAGATCGAGGTGAGTCCGACGCCTACCAGCGCCTGCGCGCGATCGTGGAACCGGCCGCCGCGCGTCTCGGTGCTGACGTCATCTGGGTGATGGGCAACCACGACAAGCGCGAAGCATTCCGAGTCGAACTGTTCGACGAGGTGCCGACGGCCAAGCCCGTCGATCGCGTGTACGACGTCAACGGGTTGCGGGTTATCACGCTCGACTCTTCGGTGCCTGGTGCCCACTGGGGCGAGGTGACCGACGACCAGCTCGACTGGCTTGCGGAGGAACTCTCCGTTGACGCGCCGCACGGCACCATCCTCGCGATGCACCACCCGCCGCTTCCCAGCGTTCTCGACCTCGCCGTGCTCGTTGAGTTGCGTGACCAGTCGAAGCTGGCCGAGGTGCTTGAAGGGACCGATGTCCGCAGCATCATCGCTGGACACCTGCACTACTCCTCCACCGGAACCTTTGCCGGCATCCCCGTCTCCGTGGCCTCAGCCACCTGTTACACGCAGGACCTCACGGTTCCCGTCGGAGGAACACGCGGCCGGGACGGCGCACGCGCCTACAACCTGGTGCATGTCTATGGCAACACGGTGCTGCATTCCGTGGTGCCACTCGGAGAATTTGCCCCGCTCGATTACATCGACGCCGACGAGACGGAACGCCGTCTCGCCGTCGCCGGTGTGCGTATCGGTGAAGCGGTTAGCGAGCCGGTTCCGCAGGAGCCTCCGATGACGCTTCCCATTCAAGTTCTGGCGTAACAACTGCCTCAGGGATGACTTCCCAGGGAGCTCGGATCGCGAAGTAGCGCTCGAGGAACGACACCACTGCGGTGGTGCGTTTCTCGACCGAGATTTCCGGTGCGCTTCCGTCGTTGAGGCAGAAGAAGTCGTAGGACCGCTGCTTCAGCAGGGAATCCATCTCCTTTAGCGCCACCTTGAGTGTCGTCTCTACGTACTTCACTCGCGCCTGGGTTTGCACAACGGCGCGCCCCGTCATGAGTGCGTAGTAGTGGTAGAACGAGTTGGTCACAGAGATGTCGGTGCTGGCACGGAATGTGCTCGCGGCCGTGCGGGTGAAGTCCTCTTCGAACTCCTGCTCCATCTCCAGCAGAACGCTCTTTCGCAACGGCGTCGCCGCGTGCTCGAGGTGGCGGGTGGTGACACGACCGAACCGTTCACGCAACAGGCGGCGGTTGACCCGGGCCGAGTTCTCAAAACCACTGCGGGTCGGGTTGTTCTCGCCGAGCCCGATGCGGGTGGTCGCCTCGATGAACTTGGTGATGCCGCCCGGGGAAAAGAACATGTCGGGGCTGACCGGACGACCGAAGAACATGTCGTCGTTCGAGTAGATGAAGTGCTCGCTGATGCCGGGGATGTGCTGCAGCTGGCTCTCCACCGCCTGTGAGTTGTGCGTCGGAAGCACCGAGGGGTCTTTGAAAAAGTCCTCGCTGCGCATGATGGTGACTCCCGGGTGGTCGGCGAGCCAGACCGGAGCGGGAGAATCGGTGACAATAAAGATCCGGCGAACCCAGGGCGCGAACATGTACACGCTGCGAAGCGCGTATTTGAGTTCGTCGATCTGGCGGTACCGGGCTTCGGAGTCGTCGCCGTCTCCCACTACGTAGGCCTGCATCCGCAGGGCGCGAGCGCGCTGGAACTCGATGTCGGTTCCGTCGACCCAGGAGAACACCATGTCGATATCAAAATCGATGTCGGTGGCGTGGGTGTCGAACATTCCCTGGAGCGTCGCCCACTCGCGGCCGTAACGCTCGACGATTGTGTCGACCGCTTCGGTGCGCGGGAGGGTTCTGCGCATCAGGGCGTTCTCGGCGGGAGCGACAATGTCGTCCACTCCGAAGTCCCAGAACTCGAGGCGCACACCATTGGTGGCACCGTAGTGGAGGCGGCCGACCGGTTCGATCCGGGGGCGGAAGAGACGCAACACGCGCGCCTTCGACGACAGGGACATCCGGCCATCCGCAATGAATACGGCGGGCTCTTTCACTGCCTTCGAGTAGAACGGTTCCGTTGCGAACGCTTTGGCGAGCGCCTTGGTGAGGGCACCGCGTCGTTTGTGGTCCACGGCCAGCACTGGGCGTTCGTGCTCACCACGAACCAGCAGGTAACTGATGTCGGCAGCGTCGAGGGCGTCACGGATCGCCAACAGGTCTTCGATCATGGACTGCTGGGGGGTGAGGTTGCCGTTCAGCAGGGTGAACTGGCCCTTGCGAACAACAATGTCGTCGCGTCCGAGTGCACGGAGGCTGGTGTCTTGGTTGACCAGACGAAGCCCGCCGGTCACGCGAGCGCCTCGGTGAGCATGCTCACGAGCGCTTCAAGCTGGACGCTGGTCTCGGTGCCGATCTCCTCGTCGGAGCCGTCGAGAGCACGCGCGGCGAGGCCGGCCTTGCTGTCGATGAGCTCCGCGATTCGAGCGTCGATGGTCTGGGCGGCAATGATGCGCCAAGCGGTCACGGGCAACTCCTGTCCAATTCGGTGAACACGGTCGATGGCCTGTGTCTGTTCAGCGCTAGTCCAGCTGAGTTCAGCGAGGACAACGTTGGATGCTGCCTGCAGGTTGAGTCCAACGCCGGCAGCGGTGAGCGACGCGACAACTACGGACACGTCGGGATCGGTGGCGAACGCGTCGATCGCGGCCTGACGGGACTTGGCAGACTGCTCTCCACGGATCGAGACAGACTTGAGCCCCACCTTGGCGAAGTGCGCTTCCGCAGCATCCATCACGTCAATGTGCTTAGCAAAAAACACCACTTTGCCCACGTTACGGGCGAGCTGCGCGGTGTAGTCTGCGGCAAGAGTTGCCTTGGCCTGACCGATACGTCGCACCATGGTGAACACGTTTTCGCTGGTCTTTGACGACTTGGTGTCTTCGAGTTCTTCGCGGGCGACCAGCCGGATGAGGCGGTCGCGATCGAAGTCGATGTCGTACTCGTCGGCTTCTGTCTTGCGCAACGCGAGACGGCGGCGGTAGCGCTCAACGAGTCGGGCGGTCAGTGCGGCCTCGGCCTCACGGATCGACCGTCCCAGGTCGTCGTCGAGTTCAACCGGGATGTCGGCGACGCGGCGGGCGGGGATGTCGGCGGCGACGTCCACCTTTTTGCGACGAACGATTCCCATGTCGATAACGGCGTGACGGGCTTCGGAGAAGAACCCGAAGTCGGCCGGGGTCAACCCGGTGTCTTCGAGCGCGTCCATCAGTTCGGGCATCGGCTTTTTGTCATCGATCCAGCCCAGGAACTGCCAGATAGCGCGGAAGTCGTCGATCTGGTTGATCAGCGGTGTTCCGGTGAGCGCCATAAACAGAGCGCGGGGCGAGGTGGCACGAATGCTGCGGCTGAGCGCCAGCACGTGCTTCGACCGCTGCGAGGTCATGTTTTTGATGAAGTGCGCTTCGTCGACAACCATGCCCTTGAAGCCGAACCGGCTGAGCCAGCCGACGTGACGGTCGAGCACCTCGTAGTTGACGATGACTACGTCACTGAATGCGTCGACGTCGTTGCCGTCACCGTGCACCACGGTCGCGGTGCGCTGCGGGGTCCACAGTTCGACCTCGCGGGCCCAGTTGGTTTTCACCACGTTGGGAACAACAACCAGCAGCGGATACGAGTTGGAGACGTTGGCCGCCAGCAGGGCCTGCGCGGTTTTTCCGAGGCCGGGTTCGTCGGCGAGGAGGAAGGTGCGGTGACCCTGTTTGACCTCTTCAACAAAGCGGGCCTGGTGGCGCATCAGTTCGAGCTTGCCCGGTGTGCGCAGGGTGGTTGCTTCTGGAAGCTCCATACTGGCGGTGCCACCGCCGGAACCGTACTCGAAGGCGCGGAACAGCGGCTCGATGAGTTCCCAGTTCGCGAGGCGGTTCACGCGCGTCGGACGCTGCGGAACGTTGCTGAAATCGGGGGCGAGGAACGGGTTCGACATCTGCAGCTGGCGTACCGACTGCGGCACTACCTGGCGCTCCGCCGACGCGTCGACGGGTTTCGGCTCAGTGGAGATGATGAGTTCGTCGGGGCTGAGCTCAACACCGGCGGCGAGCAGCAGGTCGCGGCGCAGTGTTTTGGCCGCGGCGGTGACGGGTGCGTCGTCGGCAAGGAGCGAGATCAGGCTGGTGTCGCGCGCGGCGGTCTTCGCCAGGATGCCGGCGAGACCATCGAGGCGCTTCTGCTCGTTGGAGCGCTCGCTCTCACTGAGTTCGGGGTCAACCTTTACTCGAGCGCGCTCTTCGCGGAGAAGGAGGGCCGCAACCTGGAACCGTGCACGGTTCGACGGTTTGAGCGGTCCCTTCTGGACGGCGGCTTCGACCTCGCGCGCGGCGCGGGCGAGGACGGGAATGACCCCGGCATCGTCGGCTCCACGCGGGCGACGTCGTTGCGTCGCCTGGCGTGAGCCGGACGGCCGTTGGCTTCTCTGGCGCTGGCCTGATTGGGCCATGTTCCTCCTTGTGCCGGATTAGGACACGGGTAGGCGAGACTCTCGTCGATGTTGTCGACGTCTGTCCCGGAAAAACGAGTTCCGATAGCTGCCTAACGGAACGGTGGAGATCAGTTGCTGTGACCACCAGTGGAGCTGATAGTCGATGCTGCGGCGTTCACAAATCCCAGACCCAGTACGCGATGCGGCTGGTGGTCTTGTGAAGAGCTCCCTTGCAGTGTACGCCTAACCCGGAGTTCCGGCGGATCCGACCCACACAATGGGGTCAGCGACGGTTGCGATCGTCGGGATTTGGCACCTTTATGCGCACACCCGCAACGATAAACACAATCGCCGCGACGTACTGCAGTGCGAGCCAGACCTGGTCGGATGCAATGTCGATCGGGAAAATCGGATTCCACAGTAGAGCGATGGGAACCAACCCGATCAGCCACCACCACTGCCCCGCCTGCCAGGCGTACACACTGATGATGAGGGCAAGGATGCTGGTCGCGAAACGGATCCACACAAAGCCCTCGGAGGAGAGCAGCGCGAAGCCGGCAAACAGAACGATCGCGCCGAGAATGCCTGGCGCGAGCGCGGTTCGTCGGAATTCGGGTGTGGGATAAGAAGTCATCGCTTTCAGGGTAATGGTCACCGACGGCTCCGCGTGCCGAGCGAACGTGTCGCCGGGCCTTCCAGCACAGTGCCGTCGGGGGCGAACCGGGAGCCGTGTGCCGGACAATCCCAGCTTTTCTCTGCGTCGTTCCAGGTGACGGCGGCGCCGAGATGGCTGCATACCGCCGACAGCGAGCAGGTCAACCCGTCGACCGTCGAGACGGCGATGGGGTGAATTCCGCTGCGGCCCACCACACCCGCTCCCTCCGCGGGTGCAGTGGTGGGAAGCGCCGTGGAGAGCGCCCGACCGTATCCGCGGAGATACCACCAGGCGACGGCCGCGTTCTCACCGATGCCGGTCGCGATCGCGCGGGGCATGGTCACCCGGTGGTGGAGGGTTTTCTGCCACGCGGTGTTCTCGCCGGCGATATCGGCAGCGAGGGTGAGCGCGGCGGACACCCCATTGGTCATCCCCCACTTGTCGTATCCGGTGGCCAAGTACACACGACCCCGGCCGCGAGGCAACCAGCCGACGAACGGCACGTGGTGGGCGGGGCTGTAGTCCTGCGCCGACCAGGCGTGGGTGAGGTTCGCGCCGGGCCAGTGCCGGAGCGTCCACGCGGTCAGCTCGTCAACCCGCGATTGCGGTGAGGCCTCCCGACCGACACCGTGGCCGTTGCCGCCCGTGAGCAGAAGGGGTCCCGACGTGCGGATGCTTCGGGTGGGATGCTCCACTCCGAGAAACATTCCGTCGGGCAGCTCTGCAGCGGGCACGGTGAACGACTGCGCGTAGCTGCGTTGGGCGGAGACCTTGGCGAAGTAGAGGCCCCTGTCAAGAATGGGAGTGCCCGTCGCCAGGATGACCTTGCCTGCCGTGGCATCCCCCGCCGACGTCCGAACAACCACCGGATTGCTCGCACGCACACCCTCGACCCGCACGTGCTCGACCAGCGTGCCGCCGACGGAGCGAAACTCTGCGGCGAGCGCGGCGAGCAGGTCAAGCGGGTTCAGCTGGGCCTGGTTGCGCAGCTGCACAGCTCGGTGGGTACGGAACGGCAGGGGCGCTTCGGGCAGCAGCCGCACGTCGAGTCCGACCGATCGGGCGAGTTCGTGTTCGTGGTCAACGGCGTCCACTCCCCCGGGTGTGGCCGCGTAGGTGTACGCGTCGCGCCGCTCGATGGGCACTCCGGTGTGCGCCGCGTAGTCGATCAACCAGTCGAATGCGGCACGGGCGCTGTCTGCGTAGGCGGCAACAAGTGACGGGTAGCCGTGCGAGTGCACCTTCGATAACTGGGTGCCCTGCAGCTGGCTGATTTTCGCCGTGGTGTTGCCCGTGGTGCCCGTGCCAACGCCGCGCGCTTCAAGCACGGCGACGCGGTGTCCGGCGCGCGCCAGCAACACCGCAGAGACCAGCCCGGTGATCCCCGCGCCCACCACAACCGCGTCGTAGAAGGCGCCCGGCTCAAACGGGTCCGTCGCAATAGGGGAGCTTGTGCTCAACCAGAGTGATGTCATTGTTCTCCTCGCCGCGTCACTGCAGATCCCACCCTACGGACGCCGAGGCACTTCGCCAGATGGGCTGGTCAGAACCCGATCTGCCTGTTATGCACCACTCCCCCGCGAAAAGCGAGTCGTCCTCTAGAGTCGAGCCGTGACCGTCGAGACACCCCTGGACCGATTCCGAACCCTCCTCCGCATCCCGACGGTGTCGCGCGCCGACGAGAGCACCACCGAATGGCAGCACTTCGACCGGTTCATCGAAGTTCTCCCCGAGCTGTATCCGCGGGTGCACAGCGTTCTCGACCGCGAGATTGTCGACGGGCACTCCCTGTTGTATCGGTGGCGTGGGGTGGATGCTTCGGCACCAGCCGTGCTGATGGCGCACTACGACGTGGTCGCAGCAACAGACGACGGCTGGACCCACCCACCCTTCGCCGCTGAGCTCGACGGCGAAGGCGACGACCAACTGCTCTGGGGACGCGGGACCCTCGATGACAAGGGCGCGCTGGTCGCCGTGCTCGAAGCGGTGGAGAGCCTCCTCGAGAGCGGGTTCGTCCCCGCCCATGACGTGTATCTCAGTTTCGGCCACAACGAGGAGACGGCTGGCTCGGGCGCACGTGCCATCGTGCAGGTGCTGCGCGCCCGGAGCATCCGCCCCGCCCTCGTTATCGACGAAGGAGGCGCTATTGTCAAACGGATCTTTCCGGGAGTCTCTGCGCCGATCGCCGTTGTCGGTGTCAGCGAAAAGGGGCTTCTGAGCCTCACGCTGACCGTCGCGCAACAGGGTGGGCACGCCTCCGCTCCCCCGCGGATTACCGCGACGGTGCGACTCGCACGGGCGATTCTCCGTCTCAACCGACGCCCGTTTGCCGCGAGTTTGTCGCCTACCAACCTCGAAATGGTACGGACGATCGGCGCCGAAGCTCGCGGACTGTACCGCCTGTTGTTCACCCAGACCTGGCTGACAAAACCGCTTCTGGTGCTGATTTTCGGTCGGCTGAGCGCAGAGACGAGCGCCATGGTGCGCACCACCCAGGTGGTGACCGAGCTGTCGGGCAGTCAGGCCGCGAACGCGATGGCCGAGACTGCGACGGCCACCGTCAACATCCGGATCGCGGTGGGCTCCACGGTCGACGACACAATTCGACGGGTTCGCTCAGCCATCCACGATCCGCTCGTTACTATCGCGGTGCAGCACGGGTCGGAACCCTCGCCTATTTCTCCCACGTCGGGGCAGGCCTGGGAGCTGATCCGCTCAGCGATTGAGCACACTCATCCGGGCACAATTGTGACGCCGTACATCATGCTGGCCGCGAGTGACGGGCGTCACTTCGGCGAGATCAGCGATCACGTCTACCGGTTCAGCCCGTTTGAGATGTCCGACGCCGAACGCGGCACACTGCACGCCGTCAACGAACGGATTCACACGTCGACGTTCCTGCGGGGAATCGAGTTCTATCGAACGCTGCTCAGTACCCGCGGATGATGGTGATGGGCTGCGTCATCGGCGGGGCCTCACGGAGGCGGTCGAGTGCGGGACGCAGTTCGGAGAGCCAGGCCTCGTAGCCACTCTCGCTGAGGTGAAGGCGGTCGTTGGTGTACTCGGGGCTGAGCTCACCGTCGTCCATGGCCAGGATCGGCCAGAGGTCGAGGTACTGGGCGTGGAGGGTTGTCGAGTACTGGCGGAGGTGTCGGTTCGCGTTGCTGATATCCGCCTGGAACTCGCGGCCGCGCGGCATAATCGACTGCACCAGCGTGCGCGCACCGGGCGCTTCGCGCTTGAGCTGCGCAAGGAAGTATTCGATGCTGCGCACAACGTACTCCACCGACCGGTTCGCACCAAAGTCGTTCGCTCCGATCAGGAGAACAACGATGTCGGGTTTGTGCTCGAGAATTTCAGGAAGCCGCTCGACAAGACGGTCGGTGGTGTCTCCCGGTGCAGCCTCAACAAAGATTTCGGCCTCAGGAAACCACTCCTGCCAGCGGCCTGTGTAGGTGATGCTGTCCCCGACAAAAACGATTGTCTCTTTCGGAGCGGAATCTTGAATTTCATTCATATGAATACCTCACTTACTCCATGATGGGGTAGCCGAGCGGTTTCTTCCACCCCCCGAGCGCGCGAGCATTCCCGGGGTCGCCAGATCACGCCGCGACGGCGGTGGTCTCTTTGGCGGCGGTTTGAGTGATCCGATTCGCCATCCCGGCGAAAATCACGCCATGGAAGGGCAGGATCGAGAACCAGTAGAGCCGCCCGGCAAGACCGGAGGGGAAAAAGACCGCGCGCTGGGTGTACAACGAGCCGCCGTTGGGTTCTGCTTCAGTGGTCATCTCGAGCCAGGCGCCGCCGGGCACCTTCATCTCGGCGCGGAGGCGCAGGAAACGGCCACGGTCGATCTGCTCGACTCGCCAGAAGTCCAGTGCGTCGCCGACGGCCAGCCGGCTCGCGTCGCGACGCCCCCGGCGCAGGCCCACTCCGCCGACGAGTTTGTCCATCCACCCGCGGGCGGCCCAGGCCAGTGGCAATGAGTACCAGCCGTTGGTTCCGCCGATGCCCTCCACCACACGCCAAAGCTGGTCGACACTCGCGTCGGAACGCAGCTCTCGGCGGTCGGTGTACACGGTGTGGCCCGACCAGTCGGGGTCGCTCGGCAGAAGATCGCTCGGGGCGCCGGCTACGGAGGAGTCCTGCCAGCTGGTCTCGACTTCGCCCGCTCGCATCTTGCCGAGCGCGAGCCGCACGGAGGTGCGGTACCCGGTGAGGCCACCCTCGGGTGCGGGGATGTAGTCGTCGATGTCGTTTTCAGTGATCACGCAGTCGTACTGCAGCGAGGCAATGATGGGGATCGCGAGGGCGCGCGGGATTGGTGTGACCAGGTTCACCCACTGGGAGGCAAGCCAGGGGGTCAGCACCGGCAGCGAGGCAATCGGACGCTGGTGTAGGCCGGCCTCGAGGGCGTACCCGTTCATCATCTGTCCGTACCGGAGAACGTCGGGGCCGCCGATGTCAAACGTGCGGTTGACGTCGCTGGACAGGTCGGCGGCGTTCACCAGGTAGTGGAGCACATCGCGGACGGCGATGGGCTGGATGAAGTTGCGTACCCATTTCGGAGCGGGCATGTAGGGAAGCACCTCTGTGAGGTGTCGGATCATCTCGAAGGATGCCGATCCCGAACCGATCACGGTGCCCGCCTGAAGTGCTGCGGTAGGAACACCGGACTTCAGCAGGATGTCTCCCACCGCGGCACGGCTGCGCAGGTGGGGGCTCAGTGTGCCCTCACGCGGGTGAAGCCCGCCCAGGTACACAATGCGCGTCAAACCGGCTTTTTTCGCGGCCTTCGCTGCGTTGCGCGCCGACGACATCTCGACTTTCTCGAAGTCACGGCCACTCGCCATGGCATGCACGAGATAGTAGAGAACTTCCATCCCCTCCATTGCCGTGGCGACGTCGCCCGGCTCGGTGAGGTCGCCGCGCACAATGTCGACTTTTGACGCCCAGGGGACGTCAACAAGACGATCGGGGTTTCTGACCATCACCCGCACGGAGTGCCCCGCGTCGAGCAGACGTGGAACGAGTCTGCCGCCGATGTATCCCGTCGCGCCAGTTACCAGTATTCGCATAGGTCTCAGACTAGAAAATTCAGCTGGGAGGTTCCACAGGCCGGGGTCATTGTGTGGGATAAAGGCGGGGATCGCGGAGCCGGTGGTGCGCGCCACTACGCTGAGGATATGACAACGGCCGTCGCCCTCGCAGTTGACCTTGGTGGAACCAAAACTGAATCGGCGCTGGTCACCAGCTCCGGCGAGGTTCTGCCCGGCACCCGGTTCCGGCATCCCACCGGTTCGTCGTCCACATCTGACCAGCTCGCCGCCGCGGTGACCTCGGTTGTCAGCCGTGGTCTTGCCGCACTGCCCTCCACCGCCACGCTGGTGGGAATTGGGATCGGCTCCGCCGGCCCTGTCGATGTCACGCGGGGACTCGTCTCCCCCCTGAACCTTCCCGTCTGGCGCGATTACCCGCTGCGGGACCTCGTGGTGAGTCTGGCGCCCGACGTTCCCGTGACTCTCCGAATGGACGGGCTCTGCATTACCCTCGCCGAGCACTGGATCGGTGCGGCGCGTGGGTACAACAACGTGATGGGCATGATTGTGTCCACCGGCATCGGGGGCGGCCTGTTGCTCGGCGGGCTAACCGTCTCCGGTTCGACCGGCAACGCCGGCCATGTCGGCCACGTCGAGGTCGCCGGGTTCGACGACCCGTGCGCCTGTGGTGGGCGTGGGTGTGTTGAAGCCATCGCCTCCGGACCCAAGTCGGTGGCCTGGGCGCGCCGTCAGGGCTGGACAGGTGCGACGGGTGAGGACCTCGCCGCAAGTTTTGCCGCAGGCGACCCCATTGCGCTCGCCGCAGTGGAGCGTGCGGGCCGCGCTCTTGGACAAGCGATTGCCTCCGCGACGTCGCTGGTCGACCTCGACGTGGTGGCCATCGGTGGCGGGTTCTCCCGGGTAGCACCGGCCCTGTTCGATCACATCCGGGCAGCCATCGCCACCCGGGTGGAGTTCGGTTTTGTCACCAAGGTCACCGTGGTGCCCTCGGGCCTCTCCGGCGACGGCCCGCTGATTGGTGCGGGTGCGCTGATCCACCGCGCTGAGATGGTGCCCTAGCGGTCGTTATGCGGGCAGCTCGGCCAGGTCGTCTTCGACGTAGCGGGCGCGCGCGAGCATCACTCCGGTGACCGCAGCGATCGCCGTGGTGGCCAGCAGAAAGAGCAGTGGTGCCGTCCAGCTGTCGGTGCTGTTGTGCAGCACTCCAACCAGCAGTGGGCCGAGCGCGCCCACGCTGTATCCGATGGTCTGCACCACACCGCTGAGGGCGGTGGAGGTGTGGTGGCTGCGTGTGCGCAGGTTGATGAGCACCAGGCAAACAGGGAAGATGAGCGGGCCGAGTCCCGCGAGAATCACCCAGAGCAGCGGGGCAAACGTCGGCGCAAACAGCAGGCCCAGGTATCCCGCCACAAAAAAGGCCACGCCCAGCTCAACGAGCAGCCCGACGTTTTTGATCCGCACCGCAATGAGGGGAACCACGATCGCGGCGGGCAGCCCAGCGATGCCGTAGACCGCGAGCAGGGCACCGCCGGTCACACGGTCCACCCCGGCGATGTCCGCAAGCATGGCAGGAAGCCACGCGAAGAGTGCGTAGGCATTCAGCGAGGAGACGGCGAAAGAAAGGCCAATCGCCCAGGCGACTCGTGAGCGGAGCATCCGACGAAATAATGCGGGCTCGGCAGCGTCGATCTCGACTTCGTCCACAACCTCGCCACTCGCGGCCGCCGCAGCGCGGGCACGACGGTTCTGCAGCAGCAGGAGCAGCCAGGGCAGAAGCGAGGTCAGCGCGAGGATGGCCCAGATTCCGAGGGAGACCCGCCATCCGGCCGCGTCGGCGAGAGGGGCGGAGAGCACCGCGGGCACAGCCGTGCTGACGGCGAGCAGGGTGGCGTAGGCCGTGGTGACCAGACCGATGCGGTCGGGAAAGTACCGTTTTACCGCGGGCGGCAGAAGAATGTTGCCGAATCCCATTCCGGCGAGCGCGAAAACACTGCCGACCAGCAGCACCAGGTAGGAGTCGGAGAAGCCCCGAATGGCGGACCCCAGCACCATGGCGGCTGCCGCGAGGGCGATGCCCCGCTCGAGGCCGACCTTGCGCGCGACGATGGGCGCCAGCAGGCCCGATGCGGCGAAGGCAATGGGCGGCAGGGCACCCAGTGCGCCCAACGCGACGCTCGTCAGAGGGATGTCGACGGCGATCTGGTCGGTGATCGGCGACACGGCGGCGACCGCAGTGCGCAGGTTGAGCGCAAGAAGGAGGATGCCGGACAGGGCGAGGGTTCGGCCCGCCCAGAGGGGAAGAGGGCGGGGCGTTGACACCGCCCTATTCTACGAGCTGCGCGAGGTGCCTACAGTGGGGTGTATGAGCGATGTTGCAAAATATCTTCCGTTGAGCCAGCGTGGTCCGGAAGACGAGTCCAGCGTGACGGGCAACTGGTCGACCCACGTGGTTGCCACTCTTGGTGAGCTGGCGGCGCTTCTCGAGAACTCGTCGCAGTCCGATGTCGACGTGCGCACCACGGTCGGCCATATTCTCTGGCACCTCGGCCGATCGCGCACCCAGCGGGCACGCGACCTCGCCGCGATAATGGTGCGGGGGCGGATGCCTCGGGCCGCAGCCCTCCGCGAGCTCAGCAGCTCTGCCTCCCCCGACTCTCCCGCGGTGTGCGCAAGTGCCCTGCGGGAGCGAGCACACCTTCTGGGATCGTCCGCGCAGCGCAGCAGCATCAGCGACCTGTCGGTGGTGGTTGTTGACGGATACTCCATCGCGCGGGCACTCGGTGCCTCACTCACGGTCGACCCCATCGCCTCCGGTGCCGTGGCGCTCGCCCGCAGCCTGAGTGCACCCGTCGAGGTGCGTGCCGTTCTGCAGGACAGGGCGTTGAAAGCGACGAATGCTGCATGGACAGTCGGCCGGGGGCGCGAGCTTGTCGGCACCGCCAGTGAGCTGGTGCTGTTTTTGTGGGGGCGTGCCGGACTCCCCGCCCACGACGACGGGACACCATCGACGTCGACGCCGACCGCGTCAGCGCAGCACCCCACACCGCCGACCGACGAAACCACCTAGGGGCACGCGGCTACAATCACCACAGACGCCGTCCGGCGTTGGGATCGAGGACTGGCCGTGCGCAGAGGAACAAATCTCCTCGCCGTGGGTGGCTTCAACCAGGCCGTTATCCTCGACCGGATCCGCCGCGCGCCCGCGGGGTTGAGCCGCGTGGAGATTGCCGAATCCACGGGGCTGTCGGCGCAGACGATCTCGAACGTGTCCCGACGGCTGCTGGATTCCGGGATCATCCGCGAGGGCGAGAAGATGAACGTGGGGCCGGGCAAACCGCGCACCCTGCTGCACCTCGACCCGACCGGAATGTATGCCATCGGGGTGCACCTCGACCCCACCGTGGTCACTTACGTGCTGCTCGACCTTGCCGGAAACGTGGTCACCGATCACCGCGCTCCCCCACCGACTGGTTCCCCGGTCACCGGTGGCGCCCCGGTCACTGCGACGCCAGAGCAGGTGATCGCCGCGATGGCCGAGCAGATTGAGGCCATCCTCGACCGTTCCGCCGTGCCCCGCGACCGGGTGCTCGGGGTGGGCATTGCCGCGCCGGGACCAGTGGATGCCGCGCGTGGGATTGTTCTGAACCCTCCGCTGCTCGATGGGTGGATGCGGGTGCCGCTGCGCGAAGCACTCGCCGCGGCCACCGGTCTGCCCGTGCTGCTCGAAAAAGACGTGACCGCGGCTGCCGTCGCCGAGATCTGGACCACCGACGACCGCTCCCGCCTGCGCGACAACTTTGCGTTTTTCTACTACGGCACCGGCATCGGTATGGGCCTGGCGCTCGACCGCGAAGTGCTCCGAGGCGCCAGCGACAACGCCGGGGACATCGGCCATATCCGTGTCGCCAGCACCGGTCCGCTCTGCAGCTGCGGTCGGCACGGCTGCATCGGTGAGCTTGTAGTGCCGCACTACCTCGTTAACCTCGCC
>Ga0247807_10000285_pt1 | contig 32311 bp, 30 predicted proteins | sample UWRJL074202C1_FD_179931 | JGI IMG/M metagenome (GOLD analysis project Ga0247807, IMG submission 179931) | Plant litter microbial communities from Arlington Agricultural Research Station in Wisconsin, United States - UWRJ-L074-202C-1 | ecosystem: Environmental > Terrestrial > Plant litter >...
CGACAGGGTCATCGTCTCCAGTGACGGCACCGAGAGTGTGTCCGCGCATCGCGGGGACGGTATGGGTGTGCGGATGCTCCGCGAGCGCGGCATCCCGGTGTTGATCCTCTCCACCGAGGTGAACCCGGTCGTCACCGCACGCGCGAACAAACTTCAGGTCGAGGTACTGCAGGGCATTCGTGACAAAACGGACGCTCTCACGGAATGGGCTCGCGCCCAGGGCATCCCGCTGAACCGCATCGCCTACCTCGGCAACGACGTCAACGATCTCGGCGCACTCGGCATTGTCGGCTGGCCCATCGCTGTCGCCTCGGCCGTACCCCACGTTCTGGGCGCCGCCCGAATCATTCTGACCGCGAACGGCGGTGACGGAGCCGTTCGCGAGCTCGCCGACCGTGTGTTGGCGTCAGCATCCACCGCACCACTCGATCACAAGGAGCAATCGTGACCAATCCCACGGACTCACGCACCATCGGTTCACACACCATCGGGACGGGTCATCCGGTCTACGTTATTGCCGAGATCGGGCTCAACCACAACGGCGACATGGATCTTGCCATGAAGCTCATCGACGCAGCCGCCGATGCGGGCGCCGACGCGGTCAAGTTTCAGAAGCGCACCCCCGCGATCTCGACCCCGAAGCACATGCAGGACGTGCTGCGCGATACCCCGTGGGGGCGCATGACGTACCTCGAGTACCGCTACCGCGTGGAGCTCAGCCGCGAGCAGTACGTCGAGATCGGCGACTACGCGACCGTGCGCGGCCTCGACTGGTTCGCCTCCCCGTGGGACGTGCCGTCGGTCGACTTTCTCGAAGACCTCAACGTTGTCGCTCACAAGGTCGCCTCGGCGTCGGTCACCGACATCGAGATGCTCGAGCGTCTGGCATCCACCGGTAAAACGATCATTCTGTCGACCGGTATGTCGACCCTCGACCAGATCGACACCGCCGTGAACATCATCGGCACCGACAACCTCGTCATCCTGCACGCGACGTCGACGTACCCGCTGCCCGCCCACGAAGCGAACGTGCGGATGGTCTCCACGTTGCAGAACCTCTACCCGGGTGTTCCGGTCGGCTACTCGGGCCACGAAGACGGCCTGCAGATCTCGCTCGCCGCCGTCGCGCTCGGCGCGGTGATGGTGGAGCGTCACATCACGCTCGACCGCACGATGTGGGGATCGGACCAGTCCGCCTCCCTCGAGCCGCAGCCGTTCGCCCAGCTCGTCACGGACATTCGTATTCTCGAAGAGGCGCTTGGTGACGGTGTGAAGCAGATCTTCCCCGGCGAGCTGGCGCCCCTCGCCAAGCTGCGACGCATCGCGGTATGACGTCAGCCGTGCGCGTTGTCGCCATCGCGGACTCCGATTCGTATGTGAAGTGGGGTGCGTCGCTGGCCTCGCAGATGCCGGACCACTGGGATGTCTCCCTCGCGGTCATCGCGAACCCGGTGCTTCCGAGCGCCGAGCAGCTCGAGGCTGCGCTGCGGGAGTCCACACTGGCGTCACCCGCGGTGGTAGACCTTTCGACACTCACCGCGTGGATCGCGCGGGAGCAGCCCGACCTGGTGCTGCTCTCCCTGCGGGGTCCGCTCATCAAGGTGATTGTGCGTGCGGTGTTGGGCGCGAGTGAGAAGCGTCCCGTTCTGGTGAGCGGGCTGCCCGGAATCTCGATCCCGGCGACGCGCAGGGCCATCGCACATCGTGCGCAGGCCGACCTCTTTGTTCTGCACAGCAAACACGAGGTGCGCGAGTTCACGGCGCTCGCCGCGGAGATGGAGATCGACCAGCGGTTCGCCCTGGCGACACTGCCGTTTATGGCATCCGACGATCGTGGTGACAGCGCCGGCGAGAGCGGTATTCGCGCCGAGCATCCCGAGTCCGGCGGCACTGTTGGCGGCACCGTGGGCGGCAATCCGGCGGGCGACGTGATCTTTGCGGCGCAGGCCAAGGTGCCGTCGGAGCGCGACGACCGCGTGGCCCTGCTCGGCTGGTTGGCCGAGTCCGCACGAGCGCACCCCGATCGCCGAGTGGTGGTCAAGGTGCGTGCGATGCCGGGCGAGCAGCAGACGCACGCGGAGAAGTTCGACTTTGCGATGCTGATGACCGAAATGGATCCGCCCGCCCCCGCCAACCTCGTTGTCGCCGGCGGCTCGATGGGTGTCTACCTCAGCTCGGCTGCGGCGCTGGTGACCGTGAGTTCCACCGCCGCGATTGAAGCGGTTGCCCTGGGGGTGCCGGTGCTGGCGGTGGATGCTTTTGGTGTCAGTAAGTCCATGATCAACCTGGTCTTTGAGAACAGCGGGCTGTCGGGCACAAGCGCGGACCTGATCGCCGGTCGTTTCAAACAGCCGAACGCGGAATGGCTGGACGACAACTACTTTCACCCGCACAGCGACAACGACTGGATCGACCAGGCGGAGCAGCTCCTCGCGGTGCGCGCATCGGGCCCGTTCCCGGCGAAGTCGCTGACGCAGGGCCTTCTCGGCGGCGCGGTGCGACGAGCGTTTGATCGCAAACGTGCGCTCGGCCGCCATGACCGCACGCTGTCTGGTCGTGCTGCATTGGTGGCGGGAACTGCGCCCCGGTTCGCGCTGCGGGTGGCACGGAAAGTGCGCCGGCAGCTCCGCGTGGGGTCAGCCGGAGTGCTGGACTAGAGCATTATCCCGCGCGTTTGTCCGCGGCGGTGTCGAGGGGGATCGGCATCGTGCGGGCAAACGCGCGCAGGCCACCGTGCTTGGGGATCTGCACGGGGATCGGCCAGCGCGGAGGCAGGTTGTCACCCAGGGTGACCCGCCGGATTTTGCGCCCGATCAGCGGGAACACCCAGTCGTGCGCCCAGCGGCGCTGCGCCCGCTCCCACTCCATACCCGTTCGGCGGGGGAGTGGTGTGCGCTGTTTGAATTTGATCGAGTGGGGAACTTCGAGAACCTCGAGCACCCGGATCGCCACGTATTTGTGGCCGGACTTCGACAGGTGCATCCGGTCGGAGGACCACATTCGGCGGTCCTGCAGTCCTTCGAACGCCCAGTAGTCGACGAGTGTCGCCCCATACAGGCAGGCGATGCGCCGCACCCCCTCGTTGTACTGGTGGTTGCGTCGTTTGAACGCACGCAGCGGACCCGGCAGCGGCACCTCGTAACCGGTAAATAACAATAATTCCGCGCCGGTCGCCGCAAGCTGGGCGACCATCTCCTCGTACTGGTCGAGCAGGGTGGAGATGTTGGTGCCGAGATCGAGCAGGTCGTTACCCCCGGCATACACGGTGACGAGGGTGGGGTTGAGCTCGATCGCGGGTTTCAGCTGGTCGCTCACAATGTGCCGCAGTCGTTTGCTGCGCACCGCGAGATTGGCGTACTCCCAGCCGGGCTCGTTTTTGGCGAGTTGCTCGGCGACGCGATCCGCCCAGCCACGAACCCCGTTGGGCAGCGCACGGTGGTGGTCGCCGACGCCCTCGGTGAAAGAGTCGCCGATCGCGACATACCGCCGGGCAGTGCTCATCTCTCAACACTCGCAGGTTGGGGCCGCGTGCCGAAGGGGTTTCGAGCTCGCACACATGAAGTGCGGATGAACACTCGCGGCCGTTCGGCTACGCGCACCTGTCGGCTACGTAGCCAAGCCCTCGTCGTGGGCCGCACGGTGGGAGTCGATCGTCGGATTATTCTCGACGGCCCAGTCGGCGAGGGCAATCGCGTGCGGGAGAAGCGTGTGGGCCAGGGGCGTGAGCTCGTACTCGACCCGCGGCGGTACCTCGGCGTAAGCCGTCCGGGTGACGAGGCCGTCACGTTTGAGGTGCCCGAGCGTGAGGGCGAGCATTCGCTGCGAGATCCCGGGGATATGCCGCTGCAGCTCGGTGAAGCGCAGCCGTCTTTCGTGGAGGGTCGCGATGATCAGCAGGGTCCACTTGTCAGCGATGCGATCCATCAGCGAACGGATGGACTTACCCTGGTCGCCGCGAATGAGGCAGACCTTCTCGTAGTCAGACATTGACACCTCCGTGGGAGTTGCTTACACGCGTGTGCCTTTTGTAAGCCCTCCGATTCTGGCCAACAATGGCGATACTCACAAGTCGTAACTAATGGATGGTGCCACATGATTGTTGCTTACTGGATCCTTGCCGCAGTGCTCGCAGCGTTCTACCTCTACTCTGGCGGGCTCAAGGTGGTGCGGTCGAAAGACCAGCTCCGCCCGATGATGGGGTGGGTGGATGCTCTGCCGATGGGCCTCGTCCGTCTGATCGGCCTCGTCGAAGTACTCGGCGCCGTGGGGTTGATCCTGCCTCCGCTGACAGGAATCTTGCCGTGGTTGGCGCTCGCCGCAGCACTCGGATTTGTGGTGGTGCAGCTCGGCGGCATCACCCTGCACCTCAGTCGTGGTGAGGCGAAACTCATCGGACTCAACGTTGGCGCTCTGGTCGCCGCGGGCGTTGCCGTGTGGCTCGCGACAGTCTGGCTCTAGCCGCGGCCGTTGGAGAGTCCCCACCTATTTAGCAACTTTCATTGCTTAGATGGGTTTAGCAATGTACGTTGCTAACCATGGAATCACTCGACATCGCGAATGTGGCGGCGGACACCGCGCACCCCACCGAAGGCCTGCGGGCAGTCGCGTCGCTGCGGCTGCTCGTGGAAACACTGGAGTTGCGCCAGGTCGAAGCCGGGCTCCGTCAGGGGCTCAGCTGGAACGACATTGCGGACGCGCTCGGGGTATCCCGGCAGGCCGTCCACAAGAAATATTCGCGAAGAATCGATCCCACTATCCAGGTACCCAGAAGGAATTCCCCGTGAGCACCCTTAAAGAGATCCTCCAGCGCTCGCAAGCTATTTCGGTCGCGGCGAAGGAGGAGTACCAGCGGTTCGGGCATCCCGAGCTTGACATCGAACACCTCTTTCTCGCCCTGCTGATTGTCGGCGGAGCAAGCGGACGTGTGCTCGGCGACCTCGGTGTCACACTGCACGACGCCCGGGCTGCGACCGAGCGGGTTCATGCCGAGCAGATCAGCTCCCTCGGAGTGACGCCTCCCGCGTCCCTCGCCTCGGCGACGATTCCCGATCCGCAGGCTGGCGAGATCCGCTGGTCGGATCGCGCCCTGAAGTTGATGCGCCATGACGATTCCACCGGTGACGACCGGCTCCTGCTGGGCCTCTTGCTCGACGAGCCGTCGGGGCACGTGGTCCGTATCCTTCGGCAGCTCGATATCTCTGAGTCTCTTGTTCGCGAGGCGATGGCGAATTATCGGGATGCCCCTGCGCCAGATTCTTCGCCGACTGCACTCACTGCTGCAGCCGCCGACCCCGCTTCCTCCGGCTGGCAGGAGGTGGTGTATTCCGGCCACATCCCCGTGTCGCCCGATCTCGTCTGGGCGCTGGTTTCGGATCCCGCGCGGCGGGTCGAGTGGGACGGCCTCTTCCACGAAAGCGCGGTACTGGGGGATGACGGCATCCTGACCACCGCCGCACGGATGACGCGGCCCGACGGCAAGGCGAGCAAGATCAAGCCCGAATTCCGCCGCTCCGAACACGTCGTTTTTCGGTACAACGAGGGCGCGTTGATCGAGTGGGAGACCACCTGGCCCGACCGGCCACTCTCGCGGTTTATCGCCCGGTTGCGCATTGAGGTGCAGCCCGACGGCACCGGGACCGCCGTTGTGCTCACCCAGTCACGGCGAAAACGACGCAATCCGGTGTGGCGGGCATTCAGCCCGGTCTACCGATTTGTTGCCTGGCAGGGACTCTTCGCTCGGGCCAACGCGATCTCGCGCGCGCTGCGCTGACTCGTCTGCGGATCCCGATAGTGTCGCGGAATGGACATTCGGGCGGGCACAGACAACGATCGTGAAGCCTGCGTCGAGCTGTGGTGTGCGGCGGTCGAGGCGCGCGATGGACAGGTGGATGCCCCGGCTGTTACCGCTCGCGCCCGCGACAAATTCGAACGTCCACTCGTGCGTTTCGCGGTGGTCGACGAGACCACGGTGCACGGCACCCGTCCCGTCGCGTTCGCCCTCACCGTCGAGCTGGGTGACCAGGCGCACAAACGCGTGGCGATGCTCGAACTGCTCGCGGTCGCTCCGGGCGATGCCGGGCGCGGGCTCGGTCGGATGCTCCTGACCGACGCCATCCAGTCGGCCGCCGACCTCGGCTATCCCACGATCGAGCTGCTGGTGCGCGAGGGAAACACTCGTGCCCAACGGCTGTACACCGCCGCGGGCTTCGAGCCGATGGGGGATCCCGAGCCGCATCCCCTCGGCGGCCCGCCCATGGTTCGGTACACGCGAGAGCTCGCCCCACCAACCGCGTAGGCACGCCGCCTGGGAAACAGCGCTACACCGTCGGTGTGATGTTGAAGTTGTCGCGGAACACGTTCGTCGGGTCGTAGCGCCGCTTGAGCTCGCGCAGGCGAGTGAGGGTGCGCGGCGGGAACGCGTCGGTGATGCGCTCCGGGCGCTGGTCGGTTTCGAAACTGATGTAGAGGCCCATGGCGTGGGGCTTCACCAGGGTGTCCCACCGGGGGCTCGTGTTGTTGCGGCTGGATCCCAGGGCGGTGACAGCGAAGTTCGCGGAACGATGTGCATACGCCGTGGCATCCGGATCCACATCCTGAACCGCGCCACCCACGGCACGGATCTGGAAGAAGTAGGTCGCCCCACCCTCGATAAACCGGGCCGCATCGCGAGCGAACTCAGGTGTGATGTGCTCGATGAGAGCCGAGCGGGCGAGGGGATCACCCTGGCCGTTGTGGTCGGCGGTGCCGGTGTTGTCCATCAGGTCGGCGTAGCGCGTCAGGCTCACCTGCTGCTGGAGCATGGGCGCAATGTCGGCGAGCGGTTGGAGACGGGTAATGATGGTGTCGGGATCGTCGGAGTCCACCACCGCCATCACCTGCGCAACGGTCGGCTGCCCGGGGCGAGGTTGGCCGATAATGACAAAACTGGTGAGGTCGCGCGGGGCCGCTTCGACGGCGGCGCCCCAACTCTCGAGGAACCCGGCGAGATCGGACGCATCAAAGGCGAGCTGCGCGAAACCGACCTCGCCCACCTCGTCGACCTCGAATTCGAACGCCGTCGCGATGCCGAAGTTGGCGCCGGCGCCGCGCACTGCCCAGAACAGGTCGGGGTTGGTCGTGTCGTCGGCGCGCAGCACGGTTCCGTCGGCAAGAACAATCTCGACCGCGCGGAGGTGGTCGATGGTGAGCCCGTGTTCTCGTCCGAACCAGCCCACACCGCCGGCAGTCGCGAGGCCCCCGACTCCGACCCCGCCGGAGTCGCCCGAGCTGAGCGCCCAGCCATACGGGTCGAGAGCGCGGGCGACGTCCACCCAGCGTGCGCCGGCCTCGATGCGTACCCGACGAGTCTGCTCATCGAGCACGGTGATGGCGTTCATCGCACCGATGTCGATGATGATTCCGCCGGAGTTGGTGGACCGACCGGAGATGCCGTGGCCGCCGCTGCGCACACCAAAGGGAACGTCGGGATGCTCCCGCACAAAGCTCAGAGCGTCGCGCACCTCGTCGACCGAGTGCGCCTTGAGCACCAGGCCGGGCTCGCCGCCGCGCATGTAGGTGGACTGCACGCGCGAGTAGCCGGCGTCTCCGGGTTCAACGGCGGCGCGTGCTAGGGACTCGGGGATGGCGTCGTAGTTGATTCCGTCCCGGCGCTTGGCCCGGACGCTGCTGCTGCGCGCGGGGGAGAGAGTAATGGGCTGGGCGGGGAGCTCGCGAGCGACGGCGGCGCGGAGGCCCGAGATAACTTCGGCGGCGAATCGCTCGATGGTGGCGACGTCGTCGCTGGCCAGAATAAACGTCCCGACGCCGTGGTCGATCACGTAAGGGAGAAGGTCGTCGACCCACTGGTCGGCCGGTCCGTTGAGAAAACCGGCGCTGGCGGGGGAGAAGCGTCCACCGATGTTGACAACGCGGCGGATGTCTCCGGGTTCACGTCCGACATTGCGGGCGGCTTCGTCGATGGCGAGCGACGACTTCTCGAATTCGCCCGGCTTCATATACGCGAGCGAGGGCACCCACCCGTCCGCTTTTTCGCCGGTGAGGCGCAACATTCGAGGCTTCAACGCGCCCAGGATGATGGGGATGTTGTGCGCGGGGGCGGGGCCGCGTTTGGCGCCGTTGAGTTGGTAGTACGTGCCGTCGTAGCGGAGCACGGACCGGTCGCTGACATCCCAGATCGCGCGGATGACATCAATGGCTTCGCTGAGGGCGTCGACGCCCTGGCCGGGGGTGAGTTTGCGTCCGCCCATGGATTCCACGGCGTCCCAGAATCCTCCGGCGCCGAGTCCCAGTTCGAAGCGACCGTGGGAGAGCAGGTCGAGGCTCGCGGCGGCGCGGGCCATCACGGCGGGCGGCCGAAGCGGCAGGTTGAGCACGTTGCCCGACACCTTGATGCGTTCGGTGCGCGCGGCCACCCAGCTCAGCAGCGTCCAGGTGTCCAGAAATCCGGGCTGGTACGGGTGGTCCTGAAAGGTCACGATGTCGTAGCCGAGCTTGTCGCTGAGCACGGCGAGCTGCACCGGCACCTCGGGAGGAGTGTTGCCCGGAGTGATAAAGGTTCCGAATTCCAGCGGATGGCCGTAGTTCATGCGCGAGAGTTCCATTCGGGGGCGAGCGAGGCGGGCAGGGTGAGCATAAATCCAGAGTTACCCAACCCGGCAGAAGTAGCAACTTGCCAGTAACGCACTAATGAATAGTTAGTGCGATTGTGAGTTGGTTGTGGGCAGCGAAACGCCCCGGCAGCACCAGTTCGGTGGCGCCGGGGCGAGTCCGTCCGGAGGCTAGTTGGGCTAGTCGGGCTAGTGGGACTGGCGGGCGTCGGCGAGCACGCCGTCGATCTGGCCCAGTGCACCGCGCATCCCCTCTTCCATCCCCATACCGAGTACTTCCTCGAAGTACTCCGGGCTTCCAAATGTGGACACGATGGTGAAGCGAGTTCCGGAGCTGATCTCCTCAAACGTCACCACGCCCTTGATGGGGTCGCCGGGCGCGGGTTCGCCATCGTCGTTGGAGAAACCATCGTCGAACTCGATCCGCCGGGGCTCGTCGATGAGGGTGGTTTTCCACCAGCCGCGAGCCTTCTCGCCCTCGGGCCCGGTCATGTAATACCGCGACTCACCGCCTTCGGTGAAGTCGTGGCGTTCGAATGTGGCGGGCCAGGTGGGTGGTCCCCACCAGCGCTCAAGCTGACGCGGGTCTTCCCAGAGTTGCCACACCCGCTCGACGCTGCCGTCGAACTCGGCGACAAACGTGAGAGTGAGTGCATCCCGGTCAATCTCAGAACTCAGTACAGGCATTGTTTATCCCTTTTCTTGTGTCTCGGAGAGCAGGGCATCCATCTGTTGTGCTCGCTGGCGCCAGATCTCCTCATAGGTGTTGAGCAGGTGGGATGCTCCGCGGAGGGTCTCCACTCGGCCACGCACAATCTGCTCCCGACCCCGCCGCTCCTTGGTGACCAGCGAGGCACGCTCGAGCACCGCCACGTGTTTGTGTACCGCGGCAAAGCTCATGTTGTAGTGCTGGGCGAGTTGGGAGATGGACTGCTCCGTTCTCATCACCCTCGTCACAATGTTGCGACGGGTGGAGTCGGACAGAGCCTGAAAAACCCGGTCCGTCTCCGATTCGCTCGCCTCAGATGTAACCATTTGGTTATACGTTAGTCACCCGGATGGCGAGGTACAAGGGGGTACGCGTCATAATTTCGCCCATAGCGATAACGGGGGTCGAGAGAGGCGTCACGGGAATGAAACCCGGTGGCGCTTGTTAACTTGAGTCGAAGGCACTCAAGTTCCCTCAGGAGGTCCAATGCCTACATATCCCGAATCCGACAACTCCGGCAGCAACTCGTTTGATGAGTTTCTCGCCCGGTACCTCCAGGGTGAGCGCGCGGCCCAAAACGGGCGTTCCATCGACATCGGCCGGTTGCTGAGCAACCGCAGCCGCGAGGTGCTGGCCGAAGCCGGTCAATTCGCCGTTGAGCACGGTCACAAAGAGCTCGACGCACTCCACGTCCTCCGCATCCTTGCCACCGAGGAGCCCGTTCTCGACGCCATTCGTCGGGTGGGAGCTGATCCCAGCGCGATCGTCGCCGCCGTCGAAAAGCGCTTGCCGCAGACATCCACCGATCGCATCGGATACGCCCCGGCCCTGACCCAGTCGACCCAGCGTGCGCTTTTCCACGCCCTGCAGGTTGCCCGGGCATCCGGATCGACCTACATCGACCCCGAGCACCTCTTCTTTGCCCTGGTGCTGAACCAGGATTCGCCCGCCGGCCAGGTGCTGACCACCTCCGGTGTGACTCCCGAAGCGCTGCAGTCCACCATGCGTGAGACGGTCAGCACCGGAGTCGACGAGCCTCGCACCGAGGCTGGCGCTGAGCCGGAGTCTGAGACCCCGACCCTCGACACCTACAGCATCGACCTCACCGCGCGTGCCCGGGCCGGCGAGCTCGACCCCGTGATCGGTCGTGCCGACGAGATCGAGCAGACCATCGAGATTCTCTCCCGCCGCACCAAAAACAACCCGGTGCTCATCGGTGAAGCCGGCGTGGGCAAAACGGCGATCGCCGAAGGCCTTGCCCAGGCCATCGTTGATGGCGGTGTTCCCGAGCAGCTGCGCGACAAGCGTGTGGTGTCGCTCGACCTACCCGCCATGCTCGCCGGTACCAAGTACCGCGGCGACTTCGAAGAGCGTCTCACCACGGTGATGGACGAGATCAGCGCGCACAAAAGCTCCATCATCGTGTTTATCGACGAGGTGCACTCCGTTGTGGGCGCGGGAGGCGCGGGCGACAGTGGAATGGACGCCGGCAACATCCTCAAGCCCCGCCTGGCCCGCGGCGACCTTCACCTCGTTGGTGCGACCACCCTCAAGGAGTACCGCACCATCGAGAAGGACCCGGCCCTCGAACGCCGCTTCCAGCCCGTGCAGGTCGGCGAGCCCTCGATCGAGGACGCCGTGCAGATTCTGCTCGGCCTGCGCTCCCGCTACGAGGAGCACCACGGTGTGCAGTACACCGACGACGCGATCCGTGCCGCCGTTGAGCTGTCGTCGCGGTATGTGACCGACCGGTTCCTGCCCGACAAGGCTATCGACCTCATCGACCAGGCCGGCGCGCGCCTGCGCCTGACCCTCGGCTCCCGCATCGACACCAGCGCACTGCTGGCAGAACTCGCCACCCTCGAAGCATCCAAAAACACCGCGGTCAGCCTCGAGCACTACGAAGAGGCCAGCGACCTGCGCGACCAGATCGAGGCCGTGCAGGCGACGCTTGCCTCCGCGAAGCCGAGTTCGGGCGATGGTGTCGGGATGATTGTGGGCGAAAGTGAGATTGCCGGAGTGGTGTCTCGAGCCACGGGTATTCCCGCCAGCCGCCTCACCGAGGTCGACCGCGAGCGCCTCGCTCGACTGGAAGACGAACTGCACACCCGCGTAGTCGGACAACATGATGCCGTCTCCGTGGTAGCCAAGGCCGTGCGGCGCAACCGCACGGGAATGGGTGACCGGAATCGTCCGGTCGGCAGCTTCCTCTTCCTCGGTCCGACCGGTGTCGGCAAGACTGAGCTTGCCAAGGCGCTCGCCGAATCCCTCTTCGGTGACGAGAAGGCCATGATCCGCTTCGACATGAGTGAGTTCGGCGAACGGCACACCGTCAGCCGTCTTGTGGGATCCCCTCCCGGATACGTCGGTTACGACGAAGCCGGGCAGCTCACCGAGCGCATCCGCCGCAATCCCTACTCCGTGGTTCTTTTCGACGAGATCGAAAAGGCGCACCCCGATGTTTTCAACCTGCTGCTGCAGGTTCTCGACGACGGACGCCTCACCGACGGCCAGGGTCGCACGGTCGACTTCCGCAACGCGGTCATCATCATGACCTCGAACCTGGGGTCTGACGTTCTTGCCAGTCGCAGTGGAGCCCTCGGCTTCGTCGCGATGGGCGGCGACGCCGCCGGTGGGTACGGGTCGGAGAAAGACCTGCGCGATCGGGTGATGTCGAAGCTGCGGGATGCCATGCGGCCCGAGTTCCTCAACCGCATCGACGAGATTGTGCTCTTCCGCAAGCTCGACGAGGCGCAGATCTCCCAGATTGTGCGCCTGCTGCTCGAGTCCACACGTGACCACCTGGTCACCCGCAGCATCTCGCTGACGGTGTCGGACTCCGCGGTGCAGTGGATCGCCGACCACGGATTCGAGCCCGAGTACGGGGCGCGGCCGTTGCGTCGTGTGATCCAGCGCGAGCTCGACGACCGGATCTCCGACCTGCTGGTGAGTGCTGAACTCACCGATGGTGGCTCCGTTGTGGTTGATGTCGACGGGGATGCCCTGGTGGTGCGCAGCGGTGAGTCCGCAGCGCTGCCGCTCGCGGCGTAACTGCACCTAGCCGATCAGATCGGTATCTGAGTGGCCGGGACGTGGGGCGAAAGCCGCTCGTCCCGGCCATTGTTCGTTAAGCCCGGGGCATCCACCCCGCCGCTCTTTGCCAACGCGAAACCGCGCGCTGAGCCGCATCACGTTAGCCGCGAAGCAGACCGGCCAGGGCGCGCGGATGCAGGAACGGACTCATCAGGGCCGCGCCGGTGAGCAGCCGATAGGTCGCACCCGGGATGCGATCGGCCATCTCGCTCATGGTGGCGGGCGACGACACCGCGTCGAACTCGCAGGCAATGAGCGACACCGGAATGCCGAGGTTGGATAGCGCGGTCGGATTCTCGTAGCGGGCGATCGACTCCAGCGACGACGCCCACGAATCCAGGTCGGTGTGCTCGAGCTGGCCGCGCGCGTAGTCGACCGTTGGACCGCCCGCCGCGAGTTCCCCTGGACGAAACCAGCGGGCGAGGGTGCGGTCGGGGGAGGCGCGGATCCCGCTCCTCAGCTGTGCTGCCATGGCGCCGAACGCGGGGAACGGCGTATCGCGGCTGCAGAGGAGGGTGAGCTGGGAGACTCGGTCGGGCATCGCCGTGGCGACATCGATCGCGACCTGCCCGCCGAAGGAGTGGCCGACCAGCCGAAAGCGCCCCGTGATGGCCGCCGTGTGTTCCCGCACCCGGTCGATGAGGGACGCGGTGCCCGGGCCCGACGGGGTGATGTTCGGGCAGAACACGGGTGCGCCCGCGAGATAGGGGCGCACCTCGTCCCAGACATGCGGCGTGAGGGGTGTGCTGTGCAGCAAAACCCACGCGTCGGGGATGGCGTCCGTGGGCGTCACGAGGCGGGCACCCTCAGTGGGCGCCACCGGCTGACGAGCCAGATCACCGCGGCCGCCACCACCGTTCCCGCCGCGATGGACACGCAGTAGACGGCGACCGCGCCGTATCCGGTCAGCGGGTCGAGAAAGGGATACGGAACCCAGCCGTCCGTCGCGCCGCGCACCAGCACCACCGCGATCCACGCGATCGGATACACCGTCACGATCCAGAGTCGCGTCCACGGCAGGGGGCTGCGGTCACCAATCAGTACCCAGTCGAGCGCTGCATAGATCGGCAGCACCACGTGCAGCAGGTTGTTGGCCCACTCGAGGGTTACCCCGCCGGGAAGCCCCGCGAGCAGGGTGTTGTAGACGATGCCGACCACGACGATGTAGGTCGTTGCGCAGCCGCGCGCGAGCTGAAGCGTGGGGGACTGGATGCGCCCGGCGAGCACCGTGATCGCCGTGACCTTCAGAACCACCAACAGGATGATGTTGCTCTGCATCGTGAAGAACCCAAAGAAGTTGAATGGGTTGACGGTATCCCTCGACGCGGTGTCGACGAATGTTGCGGTGATGGCGATAACACCAAGAACTGAAACAGCCAGACGTAGTCCGGCAATGTACTTCGTCACGGGTTGATCCGATCTGCGTTGCGGGCTGATTCGAGCGTAACCCCGGGGCATCCCTACAATCAGCAGGTGCCCCAGACTATTTATCTCGCCGGATTCGACGTTTTTTACCCCGATGCGGTTGTCCGCGCCGAGGCCATGAAGGAGCTGTGCGCGTCGTACGGCTTTATCGGGCGGTTTCCTGCCGATGTGTCGATCGACCCGACCGGACTCACCCCCGCCGAGCTCGCCGCCGCCATTTTCCGTCGCGACGCCGAGCTCGTGCGCGAGTGCGACATCATTGCGGCCAACCTCTACCCGTTCCGCGGGGCAGAGCCCGACTCGGGAACCTGCTTCGAAATGGGCCTCGCCTATGGACTCGGCAAAATCCTCTACGGCTATGCGCCCGCCGGCACCATGGCCGAGCGCATCACGGAACACCACGCGCCCGTGGTGCAGACGCCCGACGGTCGTATGGTCGACAGCCTGGGTATGACGGTCGAGAACTTCGGGTCGCCCGTGAACCTCATGATCTCCGTGCCTGCCACCATCGTCTTCGGCACTCTCGAAGACTGCCTGCGGCGCATCCAGGCGGACGCGGCGTAGCGTACAAGCTGCATTCGCTTGCATGGAAGTGCGCCCCCTCGGGCCGCAAGGTTTTTCAATTTGGAGGATTTTCTCAGGCGCATTTTCGGTCCGCCGAACGGGTAATCCTCCTCGCCCGGGATGACGGGGGAGTACGGCACATCTTTTCGGAATCGTGAGGATGTATCCGTGCTTTCGGGTAGTGTCAAGGGCACCCATCGTTACCGTTTTGTGAGGTTGCCGTGACACTTCGGCATATGTCGCGTAGCATCGGTGGGTAGCTCGCTGGCTCCCGAGGGTTTTTTCGCCCACACCAGCGGTGCTGAATAAGCCCCCGGAGGTATAAGCCTGTGCTCGAAGAGACCACGCCCGATTCGTCGGACGGACTCTCCGCCAGTGGCGCAGTGACCCCTCTCACCCCGGTGATACCCGTTGTTGTTTCGACCGGTTCCGCGTCCGCTGACTCCGTCGCCGACGTACCGGTGCAGTTCACCTCGCGTCGCGAAATGCGCATCGCCGCCGAGAAGGCGCGCACCGCACCTCGCCCGGCCAAGCAGGTTCGTGTCACCCCGACCATTGTGTCGACAGCAAACATGTCGGACGCAAACGTGTCGGCCGCAGGCGTGACCGAAGCCGTTGTTGCTGACGCCGCTTCGTCCGCGGCAGACACCGGCATCCCGGTCGCGTCGACCTCGCGCCGCAGCGTCCCGAGCATCCCGCTGGCCCCCGAATCAATTCGTTCTGTCACCGCGGCATCCACTGCGAAGCCCAACCGCCAGCAGCGCGCCGCCGCTCGCCGCCTCACCGCCGCAGAGCCCGCCCGCCGTGTTGTCTCCGGCGCCGCACCCTTCAAAAAGAAGCAGAGCCCCGTTGTGGTTCTCTTCACCCTTCTCATCGTTCCCGGATTTATCGCCTCGGCGAGCCTCCCCGCCTACGCTTTCGCTCCGGCCGGCGCCGAGCATGCTGCCGAACTCGAGCAGCACGTCGCCGACGTCAACGCTGCGACGCTTCCGTCGCAGGAGATGGTGGTGGATTCCTCCGTCGCATCCGCCGATCTCAGCCGCGACGCGATTAGCGCCACCTCGGAAGCCGAACTTGCCGCCGCCGAACAGGCCAAGGCTCTTGCCGCTGCCGCGCTTGCCTCGTACCGATCGAACATCGCCGGCGCAACGAGTGGAACAACGGGCACCCTGTCAGGAACCGTCTCGGGCGTTCGCGCCGCAGGCGACGACTACCCGTGGCCCGCCGCGGGCAACACGCTGTCGCCCCTGAACTACTACTACCGCCAGTGCGTCGACTTCGTCGCTTGGCGCCTGAACCGCGACGCTGGCTCGACGAGCGCGCCGTTCAAGTACGTCTGGTCGAACCTCACACCCGGCGGCGGAAACGCCTCCGAGTGGAAGCGCGCCTGGGAGTCCCACGGCTGGGTCACCAGCGATGTTCCCGTCGTCGGCTCCGTCGCCTGGTTCAACGGCAACCACGTCGCCTACGTCAAAGAGGTTGTTGGCTCGAACGTCATCATCGAGGAGTACAACGGAATGGCCAAGCTCGCGTACGCGATCCGCACCATCCCCACGAGCTCGGTACCGCGCTTCCTGTACCCGCCGCCCCGCTAAATCGCGCACTCACACTTGTGAATCGCTCTCCCGCCTAGCGGGAGAGCGATTTTGTGTTTGCCGGGTGATTTCTCCTAGCCCCTCCTTAACCGGGGCCAGTACGCGCGGCCTTCGTTCACACCAGGGGCCAGTAGGCGCAACTCTCGTGATACCCGGGGCTTGCACGCGCAGCTCGTGTTATACCAGGGGCTAGTACGCGCAGCTCTCCGCTTTACCAGGGGCAAGTACGCGCAGCGATTCTCACAGCAGGGGCAAGTACGCGCAGCGGCGAGCACATCCGGGGCCAGAACGTGCAGCGTTCGTCAGTACCCGGGGGCAGTACGCGCGGCGTCTTTCGCGCCCGGGGCCAGTACGTGCAAAAACCCCGGTTTTGGTGGCCCATGAACGAACATCTCGGCCCCGCGTATTTAAGGCCGAATTTTTACTGGCCCTTGATGTGGTGCCGACCTACATCCCGCGGTAGCGCGCCAGCGCATCCGCATCGCGGGCAGAGGTGGCCGAACGCCGAGCCGCATCGAGCGCTTCAACGGGATCACTCTCGGACTCGGCCAGCATCAGCTGTCGCTCCGCCTCCGCCAGTCGCGTGCGCGCATCGACACCACTACGGTTGCCCGCCATGTACGACTTGGCCTCGCCGATCTGACTGCGGGCGGCGACCAGCGCGCCGACGAGGGCGGTGCGCGCATGCTCGAGGCGCTGCTGCTGGTTGCGGGCGGTCGCGAGCGCGGTGTCGAGCCCGGAGACGGCCTCGCCCACGCGTTCGATGGCACCGATGGGGTCGAGCGTGCCGGAGGTAGCGGAGGCAGCAGAGACACCCGAAGCAGCGGAGGTCGCAGACGTGGTCAGCGCCGCAACCGGCGGCAGAGTCGCCAGCGAGGACTCGACTGCAGTGATAGCCGTGAGCACCTTGGCGCCCGTCTCGGCGTCGGGGGCGTTATCGCGCGTGACCCTGGCCTCGGCGAGAGCGTCGCGAGTATCCGTGATGAGCGCGGCGAGCGTCGATTCGGCAGCCGCCAGGTCGGTGGCGCGGTCGTGAATGGCGGCGAGGTTGCTGCGTGCGGTGTGGACGAGGGATGCTGCGGCGTCTAGCTCCGTCGAGACGGTGGCACCTGCCCCGGCCCCAGTGGCAGCGCGATTGACCCCGGTGCCAGAGATGCGTGCGGCGGAAGCATCCGCCCGGTCCGACGCCTGATCAAGCAGCTGGATCGCCCGGTCGACATTGCCCCGAATACCGCCCACGGTCGCCGGCGAATACCGTGCCATCAGGTGATCAAGGATCGCAGCGCCCGCCGCGAGCTCGGCGCGGGTAGTGCTGATGCCCTCACGAAGGGAGACGAGCCGGGCAGGGGAGTCGGCCTCGGAGCGTCGGAGGGCTGCGAAGGCAGAGTTCTGCTCGTTGATAACGCGTTCGGCGGTATCCGCGAGGGAGATGATGCGTTTGGTCCAGTCGCGGCGCTGCTGGTCAGTGTCGGGGTAGGCATCGTCGAGCTGCTGCTTCAGGCGAAAAGCCTCCATCACGTTGGAGCGCGCGGAGGCGACCGCATCGGCGAACTCCCGGGTGCGCTCGGGTCCGAACTGGGCGATCGCAAAGCCCACCTCGTTCTCGGCGGACTCCACGGCGTCGTCGGCACGCACCAGGGACGTGCCCGCCTGCAGGCTCAGCTCGGTGATGCCCACACCCGCGACGGAGCGGGGAGCACTGCGGCCGCCCGAGCGGCGTCGAAAGAGAAGTCCGATGCCCACAATGAGGGCCAGAACCAGGATCACACCAACGGTGCCCACTCCGATCAGTGCGCCACGCACGGGGTCGAGGGAAGCGGTGATCAGGCCCGGGAGCGCCGTCGGAAAGAGCATGTGCCAATTTTACGGGGCCCAAAGTCGAGGAAACCCGGCAATCCTCCCAGACATCATCAGTATTCGGCTTTATCGTGGGGTGGTGTGGCGTGCCGAGAGAAATGATGACGACTTGTCCGTGAACGACGGACATGCCCGCGCTGACCGCCAGGTGACAGCGCCTCATGCGCTGACCCTGGGCGATCCAACATTCGAGGCGGGAAACGTGGCTCAACCAACATGGGAAAGCTGGCGTGCGGAGCTTGATTCCGTGGGCGGCCAGTCCCCACTCCTTCACTTCGTCGACACGCCTCGTACGCGTATCGAGCTGAGCGCCACCCACCCCGGTGGTCTCGCACAATTCATCACCGGCAAAACGACCCTGCTGTCGAACCTCATCCGCGATGAGGTCGCCCTGCGCGCCGCTCGTCTCGCCGCCGGTGCCATCGCCGCCAAGGGGCTCGAGCTCTCCACGGCGCGCGGCATCGACGCCGTGCACCTCGGAATCGGTATGGTCGACTGGACCTTCGACCGCGTCGACTACCGCGCCCCGCTGCTGCTGCGTCCCCTCGCGATTCGCCGCCATGGCCGTGACTTCGAGGTCAAGCTGCGCGGTGCCGCCTACCTCAACCCCGAGCTTGCCCGCGTACTGCGCGACCAGTTCCAGCTCGACCTCGACGCCGACGCGTTTGCTGCCCTCGCTGACGAAGACGGCACCTTCAAGCCCAACCAGGTCATCGACCGTCTGCGCGGCCTGACCGATCACCTCGACCGGTTCACCGTGCAGCCGCGTCTTGTGGTGTCGTCGTTTATCGACGTGTCGACAGGATTGCGGTCGGATGCTCGCCAGCTCGAACACCCCGTATTGGATGCTCTCGCCGGCAATGTCGCGGCCAAAGACGCACTGACCCGCGGCTACACCGCCGTGGAGCCGCTGAGCTCCGACGAGCGCCCTCCCCAGACCGACACCCTGCTGCTCGACGCGGACGCCGAGCAAGAGAACGTTGTCGCGCAGATCGCGGCTGGCAGCTCCGTTGTGGTGAAGACCCTGCCCGGCACGGGCGGAACCCAGACGATCGTCAACGTGATCGGCAACCTTGTCGGCCAGAACAAGCGTGTGCTTGTTGTCAGCGCCCGCCGTGCGACCCTGCTCGGCATTAGCCACCGCTTCAGTGACGTGGGGCTCCCGGGGCTCGCCGTAGGCCCCCGCACCCTTCGGCGCGACATTGTGCGCTCCATCTCCCGCAGCGAAAAGGCCGTCCAGCCGCAGATGGCCGAGGTCGACGAAGCCCTGGTGCGCCTGCGCAAGGTGCTCATCGACTACCGCGGCGCACTCGCCAAACCCGACCGTGTGCTCGGCATCAGCGTTCTCGACTGCGTCACCGAACTCAGCCGCCTCGCCCTGCTGCCGACCCCGCCGTCGACACTCGCGCGCCTCGGCCGCACGACCGTCGAGGTTCTCGCGAACGACCGCCACCAGGCGGCCCAGACCATGGTCAGCGCTGCCCGCCTCGGCGAGTTCAAGTACGGACCAGGCGACTCGCCCTGGTACGGCGCCCAGTTCACCACCGGTGAGGCCGCCGGTCTTGCGCACGAGGTTGCCCGTCGTCTGCACGGCGAATCGCTGCCCCGCCTTCTCGAGCGCGCCCGTGGACTCGTCGAGACCACCCACATGCGCCCGTTCACCACGGTCAACGAGCTCGGTGTGTATCTCCGCCTTCTCGTCGACCTGCGCGACACCCTCGACAAGTTCCTGCCCGTGGTCTTCGACCGTTCGCTCAGCGAGCTCATCGTCGCCACCGCGGCGCGCAAGGAAGCGCCCGACATGTCGGGTGCCAACCGCCGCCGCCTCAAAAAGCTCGCCCGCGAGTACGTGCGTCCCGGCGTCCACGTCGGCGACCTCCACGAAGCGCTCGTGCGCATCCAGCAGCAGCGTGTGCTCTGGCAGCGCTTCGCCACCGAGGGAACCACCCCGCAGGTACCCACGGGCATCGCCGACGTCCAGGTCGCCTACCAGGCTGTCGCCCAAGACCTTGCGATGCTCGACGAACCCCTCGGTTCGTACACCCGCGACACCCAGCTGGCCTACCTGCCGATTCCCGCGCTGCTCACTCGCATCGAGTCCCTCGCCGCCGAGTCCGACGTGCTCAACAACCTGCAGGGCCGGATGGCGCTGATGGCGACGTTGCGCGACCTCGAACTGGGCCCGCTCATCGAAGACCTCGCATCGCGCCACGTGCCCGAGGCGCAGGTCGAAGCCGAGCTCGAACTCGCCTGGTGGCAGTCCGCGCTCGAGTCCCTCCTCGAGGCCGACCGGGCACTGCTCGGCGCCAACACTCCCGTGCTTGACCGTCTCGAAGCGGACTTCCGTCTCGTTGACGCCGCCCACGCCGCGGGCAGCGCCCAGCTGCTGTCGTGGCAGATCGCCGAGAACTGGAAGATCGCCCTCGTCGACTGGCCCGACGAAGCCCGCTTGCTGCGCAAACTGCTGATGCGCCAGAAGGTCACGGCCTACGACCTGCAGACCACCGCGCCGCACCTCGCCCGTACCGTCGCGCCCGTCTGGCTTGCCTCGCCCTACGAGGTCAACGAGATTGCAGACACCCTCCCGTTCGACACCGTGATCCTCGTCGACGCCGGAGCCACCACTCTCGCCGAGAACGTCGGAGCCGTCCGCCGTGCCCAGCAGGTCGTCGCGTTCGGCGATCCGGTCACCCAGACGCCTACGCCCTTCGCTGTCGCGATTGTGGAACCGGATGCCACGGGGCTTGACGCCTCGGCATCCGACACCGATCCATTGCCCTCACCCGACGAGCTGCACAGCCTGTCGGCGCTCGCCCAGCTTTCGCGTGTGTTGCCGACCCTGTCGCTGACCCGCAGTTACCGTGCCGGCGGCGAAGACCTCGCCGAGCTGGTGAACCGTCGCTTCTACGGCGGACGCATCGAGTCGCTGCCCTGGGCCGGAAGCTTCCTCGGCCACGGCAGCCTCGCCCTCGACTACGTTGCGGACGGGTTCGGGATGCCCGATCCTGACTCCGGTGGAGTGGAAAGCCCCGATGCCGAGGTCGCCCGTGTAGTCGAGTTGGTGCTCGACCACGCGCAGCGCCGCCCGCAGGAATCCCTGATGGTCATCACCGCCAGCACCCGCCATGCGGTTCGTGTCGAGCAGGCCGTACTCACTGCCGTCACCGGCAACGCCAAGCTCACCGAGTTCATCATCGGCGACCGCGCAGAGCCCTTCACCGTCACCACCATCGAACAGGCCGTAGCCCAGAGCCGCGACCGCGTGATCTTCTCCATCGGTTTCGGCCGCACGCCTCACGGTCGTGTGCTGTCGAACTTCGGTGCACTCGGAGAGCCCGGGGGAGATCGACTGCTCGCAGTCGCGATGACCCGCGCCCGCCGCTCGATGGTGATCGTCACCTGCTTCGAGCCGTCCGACATCGACGACGGTCGCATGCAGTACGGCGCCGTTGCCCTCGCCGAGATTCTCGCCGAGGTCGGAGCGCGCTCCGCCCAGGTGCCGATTCCCGACGACAGCGACCCCATGCTGGTCGACCTGGCGCGCCGCCTCGAACGCCGTGGACTCAAGGTTGCCCTCGGGCACCGCGGCAAGCTCGGCCTCGTTGCCGCGCACCTCGGCACGTGCGTCACTATTGAGACCGACGCCGTGCTGCACCGCTCAACGCTGCGGGAGTCGCTGCGCCTGCGCCCTGAGCTGCTGCGCCGTCTCGGCTGGCACTACCTCCGGGTGCACGCCTTTGAGCTCTTCAGCGACCCGGACGCCGTTGCCAACCAGATCGTCACGATGCTGGGCGCTGACATCGACCCGATTACCGAGCCGATCGCGATCATCAGTCCGGACGACCTGCCGCAGAAGCCTCAGAATGGCTGACACTCCGCAGGTTCCCGTGATCCGCAAGGGACCCCGCCGCGCCACCACCGAGCCCGTCCCCGGCACGGATCCGTCGCCTGCGCCCGAGGCCGCTCGCCACACGTTGACGGAGAATGACGCGCGCCTCAAGGCGGAGAAGCCTCCGCACTACTGATCGCGGCCGCACCTTCAGCCGAGACACACGCGTCCCGCCACACGCGTCCCGCGCGATCAGCTACCGGGGCCAATACGCGCAGCGTGATCGACTACCGGGGCTAATACGCGCAGCGTGATCGACTACCGGGGCCGGAACGTGCGGTGGATTGTCGCAGCCGGGGCCGCTACGCGCGCGTGTTTTTCTAACGGGGGCCGCTGCGTGCAGTGAGAATTGTTTTAGCAGCCCCGGTTGTATTGGTTCGGCCCCTGCTAATCAGGCGCGGCTAATTGCTGGCCCCGGGCGCACCAACGCCCGCCTACTCCCTTACGAGAGTCGGCGGGCGTTTCGCGATCTGTTGCCACGGGGCGAGGTGCTGGCGGTGTACCCGACGCAGCGCCGGTGAGGTTGGCAGCGTTACTTAGTCGATGTGTTTGGGACCGGATGCCGCGTTGCTCGCCAGCAGGTCGCGGATCTCACTGAGCAGCTCGAGCTCGGTGGGCGGGGTGTCCTCGCGCACGGCCGGGATACCGGCCTCCTTCTTCTGGAAGGCACGCTTTTTGATGTAGTTGATGGGCACAACGAGTGCGAAGTAGACAACTACCGCGACGAGCAGAAACTGGATCAGCGCTGCAATCACCGCACCGAACATCACTTTCGACACCTCGCCGCCGGTGGTGGGGATCTCCCAGACGAGAGCTTCCGAGAGCGACTCAGCGTCAAACATCGCACCGATGAGCGGGTTGAACACACCCTGCACAATCGACGTGACGATGAGGGAGAACGCGGTGCCGATTACAACGGCGACCGCGAGGTCGATCACGTTGCCGCGGAGGATAAATTCTTTGAAGCCCTTAAGCATGGGAGATCTCCTGGAGGTTACGGCGCAACGAAGCGCGCGGCGAAGCGGAAGGTCAGCGGGTGCTGGGAGGGGGAGGGTTAGCTGGAACTGCTCGACGAGCTGGAGCTCGAGGCGGTGGATGCGGCCGGCGTCGAGGACTTCTTCTCGGACGAGCCCGTGCTCGACGACGAGGTCGACGCAGCGGGGGCGGACGACGAGCTGGACGACGAGCTGGAATCGGAAGACGACGAGGACGACGAGCTCGAGTCGGACGAGGACGACTTGGGGCCGTCGGAGCTGCGCGAGGTGGAGCGGGAGTCGTTGCGGTAGAAACCGGAGCCCTTAAACGTCACACCAACGGCGCTGAACAGTTTGCGAAGTTTGCCGCCGCACTTGGGGCACTCGGTCAACGAATCGTCCGTAAATGCCTGCTGAATGTCGAATGCCGTGGAGCACTCAGTGCACCGGTAGGAGTAGGTGGGCAAGGGGTTCCTTAGAAATGCGTGACGCCGCTGGGGGTGACAACTCCATTGACCTTCTGGTCATGCACCTCACTGGGCACGGAGTCGACGAGTTCGCCATCGAATATCACAGCATAGACGGGCGGGCAGCGTTCCATCGATCCGAGCGTTTTATCGAAGTATCCTCGGCCCCATCCCATCCGCATTCCGGTGCGGTCGATCGATGCCGCCGGAACGATGATGAGGTCGACGTCGTTGATGGCGATGGGCCCCAACAGCTCAGACGTGGGGGTGGGCATCCCGAACGCATCGCGGCCCTCGATGTCGTCGAGCGCAACGTAGGGAGCCCAGTCGAGGAGGCCGTCTTCGCGGGAAATGGGAAGGAGGATCCGGATGCCTTGATCAGAGGCCCAGTCGAGGAACTGCCGCGTCGACGGTTCGTCGGGCGTCGAGAGATACGCGGCGATATACGTCACCGCGGGCTCGCTCGCCAGGGAAATGAGGTTGCGTGTGATCGCGACGGCCGAAGCCTCGCGTTCCGTCGCAGTCATCGTGCGCCGACGCTCACGAAGCTCAGCTCGTAGCGCTCTTTTTTGGTGACCGACCTCGTCGTTCATTCCGTCATCTTACGAGCTGTTGACCGATAGCCTGTTGTTATGGCCACTCACATCACCAAGGCAGTCATTCCTGCTGCGGGACTCGGAACGCGATTCCTGCCCGCAACCAAGGCAATGCCGAAGGAAATGCTGCCCGTCGTCGACAAGCCCGCGATCCAATACGTCGTTGAAGAAGCGGTTACCGCTGGTCTCACCGATGTGCTGATGATCACTGGGCGTAACAAGAACGCGTTGGAGAACCACTTCGACCGTGTTGGGGAGCTTGAAGCCACACTGCTGGCAAAGGGTGACAAAGAGAAACTCGCCAAGGTGAATTTCTCCACCGAACTCGCCGACATGCACTACGTGCGCCAGGGAGACCCCAAGGGACTCGGTCACGCGGTGCTCCGCGCCAAAATGCACGTGGGACGCGAACCGTTCGCGGTTCTTCTCGGTGACGACATCATCGACGAACGCGACGTCCTGCTCTCTCGAATGATCCAGGTTCAGCTCGAGCGCGGCGCCTCCGTCGTCGCTCTTCTCGAGGTCGCTCCCGAAGCTGCCCACCTGTACGGAGTGGCAACCATCGAAGCGACCGAAGAAGACGACGTTGTGCGTATCACCGGACTGGTTGAGAAGCCGGCCCCGGGAACGCAGCCGTCGAACTTTGCGATTATCGGACGCTACGTGCTGCAGCCGGAGGTCTTCGACGTGCTCGAAGACACTCCTCCCGGCAAGGGTGGAGAGATCCAGCTGACCGACGCATTGCAGACCCTCGCCGAGAACAACATCGCCGGCGGAGTCTTCGGTGTGGTCTTCCGTGGACGCCGGTACGACACCGGTGACCGCTTGGACTACATCAAGGCAATCGTGCAGCTCGCTGTTGACCGCGAAGACCTCGGCCCGGGCCTGCGCCCGTGGCTCAAGGACTTCGTTTCGAACCTGGACTAGTACATATGGCATCGACCATCCCCTCTCTCTCGGACGGGGCAGTCACCATCCGCCCCATTCGGCTGAAGGACACTCGGGCACTGGAACGCGCCCTTGTCGACAACCGGGGGTGGTTGCGCCAGTGGGAAGCAACAAATCCGCACGGCCCGCTCAGCTTTGACGTCCGCGCGAGCATTCGCAGCCTTCAGGCGAATGCCCGCGCGGGCCTCGGGCTGCCGTACGCGATTGAGTACAACGGCGAGTTCGCCGGTCAGCTCAATGTGTCGTCGATCAGCTACGGGTCGCTGAGCTCGGCGACCATCGGGTACTGGGTCTCGGAAGAGTTCGCCGGCAAAAACGTCACGCCAACGGCGGTCGCGCTCGCGACCGACCACTGCTTTTTTGGGCTCGGACTCCACCGGATGGAAATTTGCATCCGCCCCGAGAACGCACCCTCGCTGCGTGTGGTCGAGAAGCTCGGATTCCGTTACGAGGGACTCCGCCGCCGCTACATCCACATCAACGGTGACTGGCGCGACCACTTCTGCTTCGCCCTCACCGTCGACGAGCTACCCCAGGGTGTTCTTCGCCGCTGGAAAGACGGCAAGGCGCCGGTCAGCGATGCGGAGATCCCAGCGAGCGATCGCACCAAGGCGATGACACCGCTGACCACCGCAACGCGGGGATAATTCCCGCTCTGGTCGCAAAATTACAAGTTTGTGACTAATCGGGGTGTGTCGTCCGCGCGGCATCTTAACATTCCGTCCGGATGCTCATACCGTTAGCCACATGGAATTCTCGGGCCTCGGTGGCGGATTGATGTTTGCGGCTGCCGCAGGCCTCTGGCTCGTCTATCTCATGCCCACCTGGTTCAAGCGTCGCGAGTACCTCGCGACCGAACGCAACGCTGTGCGCTTGCAACAGACGCTGCGTGTGCTGGCCGAAACCTCGGAGGTGCCCACCATCGTGCGTGCAGAAACAACCGCCCACAGCATCGCCACGCAGGAGAAACTTCTGCGCGAACAACGCCAGCATGCCGAAGCCATCGCCCGGTCGAGAGACGCCGCCGCGGTGCGCACGGAAGCCGCTGCCGCCCTCGCCGCGCAGGCCATCGCTGATGCCCGCGCGAGTGCCGCCAACGTTGCTCCGACCGTCGACGTCAACACCATCAGCCTCCCGTCGCCGCAGCTCTCGGCCGCGCGTCGTCTGCGCCGCAGTCGTGCCGCAGCCACCCTGGTTACCGCGGCCGGCCTGATCGTCGCGCTCGTCCAAATCGCCATCATGATCTTTATGGGTGTCGCACCCGGCGCTGGTGCCGTGGTGGGGTTCTCCCTGATCGCCGCCGTGACCGGTGTCGCCGCTCTCGCTCGTCTGGCCAGTGTCGCCCGTCGTCGTGTGGCTACTCCTGTGCGTGCGGCCCGCCCGGTCCGCACACCCGTGCGTACGGTCTCCGCGCCGGCTGCCGCGACGTCCGTCGAGTCTGCCGAGTGGACTCCCGTGCCGATCCCCAAACCCCTCTACATGTCACGCGCCGTGGTGGAGTCGCCGATTATGGCGGACTCCGTCGAGCAGCTCCGTGCCGCGGCCACTCACGCCGCGAGCGAGCGTCGTGCGGCAGAACTGGCACCCAAGGTGGTGCCGATTGTGCCGGCTGCCGCCGCAGCATCCACCGCGCCCGCAGCATCCGCCCCCCGCACCGCGCCAGCACCTGCCGCGCAGACCGCACCCGCTGCACCCGCTGTGCCCAGCAAGTTCGCGGGAATGGGCGTCATCGACCCGTCGCAGGTTGTCGGCACCGACCTTGACGCGGTTCTGCGCCGCCGCCGCCAGGCCAGCTAGCCCGCTCTCACCGATCACCCGAGGATTTTTCGTCACGACGGTGCCGGTTGGTTCACGAGCCGCTCCGGAAGCTGGTAACGTAAAAGCGCAGCAAACGGGCCCTTGGCGCAGTTGGTAGCGCGCCTCGTTCGCATCGAGGAGGTCAGGAGTTCGAATCTCCTAGGGTCCACACCAAACAAAAAGCTCCGGCCTTCGGGTCGGGGCTTTTTGCGTTCCGCCCGTTGCCGCGCTCAGCTGATCAGCGACCGCGCACTGGGGTCGGTGAGCATCCGGAACCCGTGTCGATCAACCGACACCGACGTCGCCGACAGGATCACCACGCCCGTTCCCGCGGCGCGATTCACGCCCATCCACGAGCGGAACCCACCGGTGCCACCGTTATGCCAGGTAATCGAGGCGCGTGTGGCCTGCACCGTGATCCAGGCCGCGCCGATCTGCCCGCCCATTCCGAACGCCGCAACCGGGTCGAGCGCGCTCACGCCGGGTGCCGATCCGTCGAGCAGCGCTTCGGTCAGGCGCGCCATGTCGCCAATGGTTGACCGGATGCCCCCGGCAGGAGCGATCGCCTCGCCCGTCCACGGTTCTTGTGTTTTACCGTGGTTCGATCGGCCAGCGAGGGCGCCGGGACGCAGATCGCCGGGTGTGAGCGGGGCGTAGGTGTGGTCGAGGCCGAGGGGTTCGGTGATGCGTTCCCGGAGCAGCTCGGCATAGGTCGTCCCGGCCGCGCGGGCGATCGCGTGACCGAGAAGTTCAAAACCGAAGTTGGAGTATCGCGGGCGCGGGGTGCCGAGCTCGACTCCCGCGGCCTGCTCGATCAGCTCGGTGAGGCTCTCCCCATAGGGATTGCTGCCGTGGCGCCAGAGCTGAACCGTGCGGCGGAGCGGGTGGGCCGACTTCGGCAATCGGGGGAGGCCGGACGAGTGGATGCTCAGCGCGTGCAGCGTGATGTGCGCGGCGGGTGTCGCGCCCAACGGCAGAAGCTGGCCCAGTGTGGATCCGGGCGTGACCTCCCCGCGGTCGATGGCGTCCCGATACAGCAGGCCAGTGATGACCTTCGAGACCGAGCCGATTTCGAAGTCTGAGTCGAGGTCTGTGCCTCGGCTGGCGATGGACGTTCCCTCGGGAGACACCACGGCGACCGCGGAGACGGGATGCCGTGAACCGACGAGTTCGCCCAGTCGGTCGCCCAGCGCGCCGTGCCCGTCTACCTCAGGCGACATGATGTGCGTCCATGCCTCGACGCTAACGGACGGGCTCCGCGGGCGTCACGTCTCGTCGACATTCGACGACCACCACCCACGGTCAGCACCCTGGCCCATCGGGTGCGGTGATGCAATTCTCGTCAACAAGAACCGTGCTCGCTCGGGCGGCGACCACGCTGAGGGTGTTGGTCGGGATGCGTACCGTTCCCACGACGGGGCGCCACGGTCCACCGTCGAATTGGTACTCCGCGGAGTACTCGACTGACGCAGCGATGTTGTACGTGCCTGATTCGGTGAAGATGTGTCCGGTCGGAGCGGGGTCGAACTCGCCCAGGCGTTGGCTGCTCCACGTGTCGCCGGCGTCTGTGCCGCTGCGAGAACTGGAGTCGCCATAGCTGAAGGTGTAACTCACTGGAGTGAAGCGAACGGAGGCAGGGGAGTCAAGAAGTTCTCCGTTGTGGGTGTTCGCCGCGACGTAGATCCAGAAGTTGGTCGTAAGGCCCACCACTGTCCAGCCGTCGGGTTCCATGTGGAGTGTTCCGGCGGTCGGCCGGAAGTTGGCGAGGTCATCCACTGTGACATAGGGCTCGACGGAATAGATCGTGGGTTCGATGGGTACCCACCCGCCGCGCGTTACCGGTATCGGGTCGCCGGTGTACTCGGTGCCGTCCGGCAACACCGTCGGGACATACGCGTCGGGGTCCCATTCCCAGAGCTGGTCGGCCTCGTCCGTGGGACTGGTTCCCGCGCCGGGAGCAGCTCCGAGGTTGCCCGACGTTTGTCTGTCGGGTCTACTTCCCTTCTCGCGAGTTTCCGGAGTCCCGAGAGTCCCTGGTTGCGTTGCCCTGACGTCGACGCTGTCGCTGTGGGTTTCGGTGGTGACCTTCGGGCATTTTCCGGTGGAAGCTAAGGCACGTGGGCAAAGTCCGGGTGTATCGGGAGGACTTACGTATGAGGGCATGGCGAGAATCTGGGCAATCAACACGAGGGCTGTTGCTGCTCGAGCTAACACACGCCCTCACCGGACCAAACAGAGTTGGACGCGACACGAAGGCGTGTTGCGGTGGTTGCGTCGAAATCGAATGTCGCTTGGAATGTCGATTGGTCGCTTCGCATATCGTCGACGACTGAGCTCCCATCTTGATCGACAACGTCCACGTCGCCGACGTCGACGCAAACGTAGGCCGCCACGACGTCAGCATCAGAGTTGGGCGAATATGACTGCAACACCATTGATTCGATGGAGGATCGTCCCCGTAGTACCTGCCCCTGAGTCGCTAAGGCATTGAAGCCTTCCTTCTCAACAATCGCAACTTCCTGGGTAACAAACTCATCGAGTCGTTCGGAATGCGCGCCGCCTTCCGACATGATTGCGTCTGACGTGGACAGGTAACCGTCGTAAGTAGCTCGTGCAGCAGCGAGCACTTCCTCATCTGAGGCGAACGGTGGCGAAGAAGCGGATGGCGAGGGCGTCGAGGATGGTTCTGGCCCCGTGGGCACACAGCCGCACATGACGACCGCCAGCGCAGCCGTGACCGCGAAGAGGGTCGCCGTTCGTCGCCGCAGGATCGATTGCATGCCACGACGCTAGAACAATCCTCAATGGTGAATTGCAGTTATCCACAGGGAATGTGCCCCACAGGACGGCGCCGGTTATGCGAGCCCGGCAACTCCGGGCGCGAGCAGCAGCACCGTGGGTACGGCGAGAAACGCCAATCCAACGACTGCAACGGCTAGGCGTGCCGGGATGCTCAGCGGCGGACGCCCATCGAGCAACCGTGTGACGCGAGCTTCGAGTTGCGCATCGCTCGGGCCGACGGGGTCCCGTTCCGCGAGCAGAAGAAGAGAGTCGCTGTCGGCGCCACCGCGAACCCGGCGATCTGCCCCGCCGACCGCGACGAGGGTAATTGCCGTGGCGAGAGTGCGATCCTCGACCGCGCGCCGGGCGTAGTCATCGGCGAGCATCTCCACGAGGGTTCCGACCTGCAACTGGGCGCGTGTGGCCGTGGGAAACCAGGGGAGCGAGCTACGCCACGCATCAAACGCCATCAGCACGATGTAGTGGCGCTGCAGCAAATGCGCTTTTTCGTGCTCGATCACAGCCTGCAGCTCGTCGGAGTCGAGCAGCTGCACAAGCCCCGCGGAGAACACGGTGACCGAGTGATAGGTGCCCGGCAGGCAGTACGCGACGGGCACCGCGTGGTCGAGAAGACGGGTGTTCGGCTGGTTGGGCAGCGGCGAGCTCAGCAGCTGCACAAGCTGGCGATGCCGTTGGCGCTGTCGCTGCGTTTGGGTGATGGTCAAAATGAGGTTGAGGACGAGATGGATGCCCAGAAGCACACCGCCACAGAGTGAAACAAGGTGCACAATCTCAACGCTCGCGACAAGCGGTTGCTCTACCACCGAGCGGATCAACGCGGCGGCGCTGGTGACCAGATTATCGCCGAAGGGGATCAGGCCGAAGCTGAGGAGAGAGCCGATCATCGACAACCCTCCGGCCAGCGCGATCGACTGCCAGAGCAGCAGGGCTGTTGCCGGTGCGCGACTCGGCCACTGTGCGTGGGCGAGCACAATCGGCACCGGCCACGCCAAGGCGAACGCCAGTACGGCCAGAGAGATAGAGGTGGCAAGCATTAGGTGAGTACGCGGAGCTACTCGCGCTGGGCGTCAGCGACCAGCGGAATCGAGGAGCTTGCGGAGGGTATCCGCCTCGCCCTCGGTGGCGCGACCGATAAAACGTTCGAGAACGGCGGTGCGGTCGAGCGCATCACCGAGAACCTGGTGCATCAGCTCGGCCATGTGGTCTTCGCGCGAGGCTGCGGCACGGTAGCGGTGGGGGCGAGAGGCGCGTTCGCGTTCAACGAACCCCTTCTTCTCCAGGCGGGAAAGAACGGTGAGCACGGTGGTCGCGGCGAGCTTGCGGGAGCCGGACGTGGCAACACCGGCAGCGCCGGTCGCCGCGAGGCTGTCTTGAAGCTCGTAGGCGGAGAGGGTGCCCGAGGACTCCCACAGGATGTCCATCACCGACCGCTCTAGTTCGCCGAGAGTAATCACAGACCCCACTGACCCTTCGCACTTTGGCAATCTCGCACCGGCAAAAACCGCGCGATCAAAATCGGACTTTAGACCCTATTGCGCGTCTGCGGGTTGCCGTTGACTTGCCTTAGTTATTTCAGAATACCTCAGTCATGTCATCAGTTCTACTTTGCGTAGAAATTGTTCTACACTGGCGTAGAAATGACTTCTACAGCGGCGTAGAAAACACTTCATGGGTTCCCGCTCATCACGGGCACCTCGTAAATCAGTACTTCCTTGAGCATTGGTGGAAATGTGGATCCGGTTGAGATCGCGCGTTGGCAATTCGGTATCACCACGGTGTACCACTTCTGGCTGGTGCCGCTGACCCTGGGCCTCGGCCCATTGGTCGCCATCATGCAGACCGCATGGGTGCGCACCGGTAAAGAGAAATACCTCCGAATGGTCAAGTTCTGGGGCAAGCTCTACCTGATCAACTTCATCCTCGGTGTTGCCACCGGGCTCGTGCAGGAGTTCCAGTTCGGAATGGCCTGGAGTGAATACTCCCGCTTTGTGGGTGACGTCTTCGGCGCACCGCTCGCCATGGAGGGTTTGCTCGCCTTCTTCTTTGAGTCCACGTTCCTCGGTCTGTGGATCTTCGGCTGGAGCAAACTGCCGAAGAAAATCCACCTCGCGACCCTGTGGATTGCCGTTGCCGGCTCCATCTTCTCCGCCTACTTCATCCTGGTCGCCAACTCCTGGATGCAGCACCCGGTCGGCGTCGAGCTCATCGACGGACGCCCCGTGATGACGGATGTGTGGGCAGTGCTCGGGAACAACACCGCGATCGCCGCCTTCACCCACTCGATCATGGGAGCTGTCGCCGTCGGTGGCGCGTTCCTGCTCGGTATCGCCTGGTACCACCTGTGGCGTCGCCGCAAGGATGGCATCGACACCGTTGACGCCACCGGACGTGTCATTGTCGGCGAGAACCCGAACATCAAGGGACGCGACAAGGAAGACCACGGCGTGTGGATCACCGCACTCCGTCTCGGCGCAGTCGTCGCGGTCATTGGCTTCGCCGGTGTCGCCATCACGGGTGACATCCAGGGCAAGCTGATCTTCGACCAGCAGCCTCTCAAGATGGCCGCCGCGGAAGCAGCCTGCCAGGACGGCACGAGCTTCTCTGTTCTCTCCATCGGTGACCTTGGGTCCAGCGACTGCAACGACGTGGTGGGAATCATCGAGATCCCCGGACTTCTCTCCTTCCTCGCGCACGGTGACTTCACCACCGAGGTCAAGGGTGTCGCCACCCTCGTGCCCGAGTACCAGGAGGCCTACGGAACGAACATCCCGGACGACCCGATGTACGGCGACCGTGCCGGTAGCGAGATCAACTACGTTCCGCTGATGGAGGTCACCTACTGGGGCTTCCGCCTGATGATCGGCTTCGGCGGTATCGCTGCGTTCGCTGCGGCCGTCGCCCTGTGGATCACCCGCAAGGGAACGGTGCCCGAGTCGAAGTGGCTCCAGCGTCTGGCGATTCTCGGAATCCTCGCTCCGTTCGCCGCGAA
>Ga0247807_10000290_pt1 | contig 32154 bp, 31 predicted proteins | sample UWRJL074202C1_FD_179931 | JGI IMG/M metagenome (GOLD analysis project Ga0247807, IMG submission 179931) | Plant litter microbial communities from Arlington Agricultural Research Station in Wisconsin, United States - UWRJ-L074-202C-1 | ecosystem: Environmental > Terrestrial > Plant litter >...
TCGCTCATGAGAGCAGCGAGCTTAGGCGCGGAAATGGCGTTGTGTGGAAAGAAGTGGACGGGCTTGGAGAGCGGCGAGTGGGAGGAGTTGGGGCTGGGAAGAAGAAAGGAGGTGGTGGAGAGGTGGAGGCGTTTCTATGCAAAGAGGTTGGAGGAAGGACACCGAGTGCTGAATTAGCGATATAGATTTGCTTTGATTTCTGTGGATTCAGAGACGCTGTAATGTGATTGTGATCTTCCATGACAACGCATAATAGGTCATCTTACAAAAGAAAGAGCTGGTAGTGGGGAAAGAGAAGTCAAGAAACGTTCTAATCTGTCTTCAACATGCATGACATTGGATAGACGTGTAGAGGTCTGCTACAGTTCTGGTCACTAGACAGAAAGAGCCCATACAGCCTGCACCAATTATAGAAAATCCATTGCAGATACCCAAAAAAACACGTTCCGAGATATCAGTCTTAGCTGCTCTTGGAATGGCCAGTTGTATTCATTAATCAACTCATTATCATTTCATTCGCCCTCCTTATGATGTTCAGAGCACAGTATCCATTTTTGTCGCACCATCAATCTTACTTTACTATCCGTACACTGCAAATCCTGAAAAGCAAAGCGCCAATAAACCGTAGGACCAAAAGCAGAAGCTCATTCTTACTGAGTCTTGAAAAGGAGGATTGCACAATGGCCGAGGTAAAAATATATAAAGTGTTTGGTTTCGTGGGTGACAAAGGACCCGAAGTTGCGGCCTACGATGCAGTGCCAGGTTGGGCCTTTGCGCTCATCAAACTGTTGGTGGATTAGAAAGTAGCTTCGCCTAGGAGGAGTATTGAACCGTACAGTTTTCTTGATGTGCTGTGCTATATCCTGAGATGATGTCAGCTAGTTTCCTCGCGCCTGGATTCCATAAAGGCAACACTTACTTTTTCGACACTGAATTTATTCATCGCCTCTTGTGCTTCAGAAAAAGGTTAGCCCTGTCCTTGCGCCCAATTGTTTTATTGCCTGCTGAACCCGTTCAACCGCTAGACGTACCAACATCGATTGCTTCCTGTTGCATATCATCTGTCTTGAGCATAGTCAGTCTTTCTGTTGCATAAACTTTCCCGGTATAACGCGAGGGAAGTCTATGCTAACCATATCGGCACTCTTGATTTGAGCTAATCGAAGGAGTTAGCAGATATACACAAGTCATGTTGTCCATGAGCGCGCGAGTGAGACGCTTGAACTTAAGCTACGATATGATGCATACCCTCTAGCTTCTCCTTTCCGGTGACTTGTTTGTCAGACATATTGGCACTTGTACGAATCAAAGACGACTTGTTTTGGTGGGATGCGTGGATTGGGATTGTATATATCGTGATTATCTGCTTCAAAATCGAATGTGTAGAGAGGAATGCTGGCAAATTCTTCGATTATTGCTAGGAAAGGCAGAAAACTACCTATGCGTGTTGTGTATTTGGTAAAATGATACAGCTTTTCCAAACTTGCGTTGCCAAAAGACGTTGTTTCATGTTGTCGCGTTGCGTGGTTGCTAGCGCTAATTTAAGGTTTTGGTGGGTTAATCCTTGGCAAAAGTTTCTACTACCTCTTTTTTTTCCCTCCCAAGTAAAATCTTTGTTACCACATCCACAAAAATAAAAATGCTACTCTAGATCAATCCTAACCACCTATGAAAATGGAATCCTCACGCATATTTATCAAAGGTCTCCCGCCTACCATTTCTGAGGATGAGTTCAAAAAGCACTTCAGTGCAAAGCACGAAATCACAGATGCCAAACTGATATCCCACCGAAGAATTGGCTATATTGGATACAAAACGCCGGAAGATGCTGCAAATGCTGTTAAGTACTTCAATAGGACGTTCATACGAATGTCCAAGATTGGTGTAGAGTTAGCTCGTCCGGTATGTTACCAGCAAATCAATCTCAATACAGCTGGCTAATCTTTTTAGATATCCGATTCAACGCTTCCGGTTTCCAGAAAAGCCCAACGAGAACAAGAGCGGGAGAATGTCAAAGCAAGCCGCCAGCAACGAGTAGAAGCTGCTGCAGCTGCACAACTCAACGCTGGACAAAAGAGAAAGCGTAGTGAGGTGGATGAGTCGGACCCAAAGCTGCAGGAATTTCTTGAGGTTATGCAACCAGGTGCAAAGTCAAAAGCATGGGCTGCGCAGGCGGAGGACTCTGAGCCCCCAACAAAGATTCAAGCGATTGAAATACCTGCTGAGGAGAGTGACGGAGAGTACGAAGCGATTCCTAAAAAGGCAAGGGCGAAGAGTCCACCAAAGCCAGTTGTCCTCCCCGAAGCAGCTGTTGCAGTTGTCTCAGCCGACGTACCTATGCAAGTCGACGAAATTATGGCAGAAGCAAGTGGTAAAGCTGTTACGGATGATGAGTGGCTACGGAGTCGCACGAATCGATTGTTAGACCTAGTGGATCCTAACGATATTGTCATCGAGCAAGGGGCCCAACCTATGCCGATGACTGACGTCGCAGTACAACCTCTCATAAATCAACCAGAGCGCCCAAATAAAGATGAGCTCCCTGTGCCCGAAACATTAGAAGTTGAGGAAATCGAGGAAGAACAAGAAGACGCAACTATCGAAGCCATCAGATCCAGTGGAAGATTATTTGTGCGCAATCTGGCGTACACTGCGACGGAGCAAGACCTCAGGGAACATTTCGAGCAGTATGGCTCGCTTGAAGAGGTACGCATGCATTTTATTATCGTTTCTTTTGTCTATGCTTTCATGATGAATATCCAGATAGGGACAGCTTATGCTTTTCAAGCATGTGATGTGAACTGGACGAGAATTTTAGTAGATGCTTCGTGTTTTCTGATAGCCTTCATACAATTTCATGTACAAGCCAGATTATGCGATATCAACTGCTAATGATACCCAGATACATCTACCGCTGGATCCTGCGGGAGCTAGCAAAGGATTTTTGCTGGTGCAATATCAAAACCCCAATGATGCAGCGGAAGCTTTCCACAACCTAGATGGCGAGCCTTTCCAGGGTCGTTTGCTACATATTGTCCCCGGCGCTGCAAAACGCGAAAATAAGCTAGACGAGTTTGCCATTGCCAAACTTCCTTTGAAGAAGCAGAGGCAGATTAAGAAAAAGGCTGAAGCCTCCAGCTCAACTTTCAACTGGAACTCGCTTTTTATGAACCAAGATGCTGTGAACTCAACCGTAGCTGCACGTCTCGGGGTTTCTAAATATGAGTTACTGGATCCTACATCCGCGGACGCTGGTGTCAGACAGGCTATAGCGGAAACCTCCGTCATTCAAGAGGCAAAATCATTTTTCATCAAGAATGGCGTTGATCTTAATGCTTTTAAGAAGAATGAAAGAGGCGACACAGCCATTCTCGTGAAGAACTTCCCCTATGGAATGACAATGGAAGAGCTACGAAAAATGTTTGAGGAGTTTGGGCAAGTCCTTCGGGTGCTCATGCCACCAGCCGGCACAGTTGCTATTGTCGAGATGGCTCAGCCTGGTCATGCCAAAGCGGCTTTTGGTAGTTTAGCTTATCGGCGTGTCAAGGATTCTATTCTGTACCTTGAAAAAGGACCGAAAAACTTATTCACTGGAAACAGCCCCGGCCTCGACTCAACATTACCAATTAGCACCACCAGTGGTGGACTTCTTGCAGACCAGAAGATTTCGGCATCTGATCTACTTGAGAGTGATATCATAGAGGGCAGCACAACAACATTATTCGTTCGCAATCTAAACTTCACCACAACTAGTACGGTCCTTACAGATGTGTTCAAGCCATTGGATGGCTTCATGTCGGCTCGTGTGAACACTAAGACTGATCCCAAAAAGCCTGGCCAAGTTCTTAGTATGGGCTTTGGTTTCATTGAGTTTAAGACCAAACCCCAAGCCCAAGCTGCACTCAAAGCCATGGAAGGATATGATCTAGAAGGTCATAAACTTGTTATCAAGATATCACACAAAGGTCTCGATGCCGCCGAGGAAAAGAAAAAGGAAGACAGGGTGAAAAAGATGGCTGGCAAACGTACAAAGATCATCATCAAGAATCTTCCGTTCCAAGCAACGAAGCAAGATATACGAACTCTGTTTGGCTCATATGGCCAACTTCGCTCGGTGCGTGTTCCACAAAAGTTTGATCACTCCACTCGTGGCTTTGCCTTCGCCGATTTCATCACGTCTCGTGAAGCGGAGAATGCACTAGAGGCACTCAAAGACACACATCTCCTTGGGCGTCGCCTCGTCATAGAATTTGCTGCCGCGGATGCAGTCGATGCTGAAGAAGAAATCGAAAAGATGCAAAAGAAGGTCGGCAATCAAGTCAACAAAGTTGCCATAGAAAATCTTACCGGACGAGGTCGTAAGAAGTTCAATATTCAAGGTGACGATGCCGACGAGTGAAAGGTATGTTGGAATATCAACGATAAATATTACCCTAGAATATAGGGAAGCTCCCTTACTGCAGGATAAGGAAGTGAAACCCTTGCCGAGGTACTTCCAGGCAATTAATATGGAATTCCAATGTAACTACGTTACTGAACTACCAATAATCCCCCACAGTCTACTCCTTGTTAGTAAATACCAGCAAAGGAGTCATGTACCAATCTGTCTCAGGATCTCACCCTAAATTGGAAGTATTATCAATGGGATAGTTTTCTTCACGTTCACATTGTACAAATTTCTCGCGTTCGAGATTTGGTAAGCGCGCATACCTTTGGCAAAGACCATTCCTTCTATGCACTGTCACCTTCAGCTCCTTGCATCAGCCGTTGAAGGCCCGATCACGACCGTTCTTCACAGTTTGTCTCTCTTACTGTGGCTCAAAAAGAACAATGAGGAGTGATAAGGTTGGTTCAGATCTCACTTCAAGGCAACCCTGCATTTTGGTTCCACTTAGTTTACCAAGGTCGTGGTGAGGGCCTTCCTTTATATTAGTGAAATTGCTCCTTCATTCTTGAGGTCACCGTTGACATTCTTTCTCTAGAAGTCATATGTTGAACATTCGCACATTTACATAGCCATTCCTTCAAGCATTTTTTATCACAATCCTAATCTTTCCAACCAACAGTCGTTCTTGACTGCCTGTGAATTGACGTCCAGGTGACGAATTGCAAGTTCTTGAATACCGCAAAACATTCTTAACATAAATGTTAATCCCAATGAATCACAGACCCCACGTTCTCCCATCTAATTACCAATCTCCACAGCCATCACTAGAGAACCATAGCGGCTCATCAAGAATACTGCAGCCTCTATCTGACGCTGCAGGAAATTCTCAATTTCCAGCAGTGGCTTCCGTGAGCCATTACGATGATGCGAAGAGTGCCCATGTACAGGACATGCCCGGATACAATGTCCCGGCAGTACCTGTCCAGCCGCCGCTTCGACAGCCTCGAGTAGGTTCAAACTTGGATTTACGCCGTCAAAGTGTGCGCAAGCAACGCATTGAACGATATGTTAGCAATCGTAACCCGATTTATGATTCTCCTCAGTATCTGTCATATCGGCAGCGGCAAACTAGGGAGGGATCGAGTGATGTTGATCAGAAATGGCCTGACGTTCTTGAAGATGCCTTCCTCGATGGTTAGTAGGTCCTGTCGTATTACTTTAATACTTATCCTCGTAGCACTCCTCTCACTCCCACCCATGGGCCGGCGCAAGTTCTCTATTCAAGGGAGACCACATGGGCGCAATGAGCTAATTGCTGAATATCTGTGGATTGCGTACTGTTCCAGTCTTGAACCCGGCCAACCAAGAGATGAGAACATGAAACGCACCAGGAAACAAGTTTCAAGCCATATCCAGGTCCTGAAAAGCTTTCTTCGAGAACATCCAGCAAGTGGGTTTCAACGATCTTGATATCTAGTAACTGTCTAATTCCAAGCTAGGCTCACGACTGTTTCCACCCAAAAATCTACCCAAAAACGGATTTGAGGACTCATTCAAAGACGATCCTTGTCTAAAGGCTATAGCTGAAGGCCGACTCCCTGGTAAGCGATATGCCAATTTCCAGATTGGCCGTGTTTCTGTCAGTCCAGCCTCGCTCTACCTCCTGATCACCGATTCACCAGATGATGAAGGAGCCGTGTCTCACAGGTACACTCGATTGGCTTCAGAAAGACCAGCAGCAAACTTAGACTATCTTCCAGATTGGAGACAGAGATTCCCATTTCTAGAACGACTTTTTAATTCCAACGAGCTGAATTGCGACATAATTCACATGGATGCAGTCCTAGAATTAATGGATAGACATGTGCCGAGTGGCTCATATCTAACTGCAAAGACAGAAATTTCTATTCCTGGAAGGGAACTTGAGGGATGTTTATGGAAAACTACCACAAGTCTCAACCGACCGCATGAACTCTATCGCGATCATATTATAGATCCACCTGGTCTAATTCATGAGAACATGAATCAAGTTGTGTTTGTTAACGATATCGAAACAAGAATCAAGCTTCCCTTTCCACCAACCTCATGGGCACACATCTTTACAAGTCTCACACAACTTCAGACAAAATATAATGAACAGGAATTGGACAGTATTTATGGTGAAGACACCGGAGGTGGTGCACGACCTGCCAAAGAATATCTGGAACAGATATCTATGTATCAAGAAGTCAAATCTGCTCGAGGCCATGATCTTCCATACGTGCGAAGAGGTATTATCATTTGGACATTTCGCAAAGCTGGGCAAGGAGAGACTGGCTCGACGAACTGGAGATATATTTCCCGAATGCCTCCACGAAGCTCATGTATGTCGCCATCACCTCACCCAACTCAACATTACACAGCAAATATGAATGAGAATTTAAACTCTTTCTTAGCTGGCTCAATTTCTCTCCATCAGCCTAACCACCTAGATTCATTTGTGCAGAGCCCTCTTGCCTTCACAAGTCATATAGGCCTTCAGTCACCGTTCGAAACATTCGAGTTTTCGTTCAACCATGATATGCCAATGAACGTGGGCTTTGCATCTCAGTCTATAATGGATACTCCTTCCACTTTAGAAAATGGAAATTTTAACGTAGAAAACTTTTTAAACAACGGGAACATACATCTTGGAGACTTTGAGAACAGCTCCACACGTTGGAATATGCAACATGATGACTCAATCACTGCTGACTCTTCTTGGTCAAACTACGATGGAGTCCTCCCTAATGCAACACAGGTTGAATGGCAACCGGGTTCGGAAAGTCAATGGCAGACAACTTCCCACATGAGACAGGATATCTGGACGGATGGTTCTAACGAAAAGACTGGCGGGGAGAACCTCGAACATCAGGTCGAAGAGCCGATCAAGCACACGAACTGGGACGAGAGTGCTGGACACTCACCGGGGCAACAGGATTGGAAGAAAAGTCCTGATGTCAACAACGAAGAAAAGGAAGATGCATGGACTCCCACTCAGGAAATAACTCCGGAGCAAGAATGGGAATTGATCAATCAAGATAATGGTAGCCATAACTGGTCCGGCACCAGTCATTCGCATCAGAATGCAGAGCAAGACCACTGCGATCACGCCTTTGGTAAAGATCTCCCAACTTGGGTGCAACACGAGACCGAACGACAACATGATGAACCCGATGGAGTCAACACTATTATCCCTGAGTTGGAGGCTAAAGCAGGCTGGGAGAGTAATAATGAAAACTATGATTACCAGCAGGTTGAACGACTAATGGAGTAGTGTTTAAGGGCTCATCTTTGTTCGTTACGCATCTCTCATCATAATTCAAAGTATGCCGTCGCCAGCGGTCCACGCAGATCCTAATATTCTTGGATATAATATAGTTTAAATGGCAATGAGATCTAATGGTAGAAACAATGTGTTAAATTCCTACTTTTCAGTGATAATTTAAAGAAGCTAGCGAGCCCTTTCGCCGTTTTGCCCTTTCCCCACCTTAGTTTGTTTAGGGATGTTGTATAGTTATCAACTACCTCACGTTGGTCCCATATCTCCTTCGTTCCTAAAAAACCTTTCCTTTTATCCACTAGTTTCATTATCTAAGAGGTAGTTCATGTATCCTATTTCAGAAGCCAAATCCTGCGGAGACACAGTTTGAAATTGCAAAGCCCCATTCAGTATATTACTGCAGCCGTATCCTCAAGCACTTAACAGCTTGTAAGGGAGGTTAAACCTGTATATACTGAATATATTCTGTGCTCAAGTTGTGGTCTTAAAATACTTCCCTAACACGGGCTCAAATTACAAATGTGTTGTTTAAAATTAAATATTGTCATAGTATTTTGGGGAGAATTAATAGAGACTCAAGCCCAACCTGAGTTATACTTCATTCATAGATGCTTATCAAGTACACATGTCTTCCCCCTTAGCTTCATGTTGAGCCTTTGATGGCTTATGAATATTGTGTGTGACACCTTCGTCACCAGTATCACCAGTATCACCAGTTTCACTAGTGTCACCACACATCACATGAACATTGAGGGTGCGTATGTCAAATCGCAGACCTCAATTTTTTAGTCCTTTCCAGAAGCTATAATAATTATGATTTCAAGGCGACTGGAACATAATCTAAAAAAAAATGTCTGTTGGTTTCACCCTCTGAAGTCACGTGTATCTCGTAAGCCTCGGTCTATTTTTGGTGGTATTTTTGGGAGTCCCCTGAACGTCCTCGTTGGAACCTGAGTACCAACTGCCCGGAAGATTATGCTCATTCAATGATGTATCCAACATCTTGATATTCGTTCTCTACTTACATTTCCTACCGTCCTTTCTATTTAAATTTTGAAATCCCATTTGCAGCATTTAGGACTGATGCGATATTGACTTTGTCAATCAAACAACCTATGCCAGCATAATGGGCGTGTTCTCCTATATAAGGAGCATTTACGCTCTAGACACCATTGATACACGTTTTACAAATTCCTCTTCGACACCATATCAGGCAGTAGTTGATAGGCGTGCCGAATCTGCCATCGCAGATGCAAAACGAGACGACTCGATTCCAGGCACAGGGGGAAAGACAGATCACAGCGGACGGCCAGTCGCCCAACCCTCAAAATGGAACACACCTGAATTCTACATATATTATCTTGTATTTATCATATTTGTTCCTCTAATGTTTAAGGTGGTGTATGATGTGTCGAAACGTCAGTGGAGCCTCTTCTCTACTGCAACCAAATCTAACCATCTACAGCATCACACCCAAATTACCATAAATTCGAGCGATGGCTATCGCCAGGCTGGGTACCAGGGCGCCGAATAGTATGTACCTCATTACATATGTACAGTAAGATCTAACATGTACAGGATATATCTGACGCCCAATATCGAACCTTCAGATTCAATGTACCGTATCTCGCGATCCTCCTAATAGCTCATCCTCTACTTCGCAAGACATATAACTTCTTAAGACCAATTACAGATCGAAACGGCTCTCCTAAATTGAATGGAAAGTCTACATTTGTGTCAGTGGCGGATGGAGAGGCGAGATTAGAACAAAGGGCGACATTTGATTACATATTCGCATTTATATTTCTTGCAGCAATGCATGGGTTTTCAGCACTTAAAATCCTTTTGATATTATATCTCAACTTCAAAATTGCGACCAGCCTCCCTAGAAAGTTTGTGCCAGCGGCAACGTGGGTTTTCAACATAGGGATACTATTCGCAAATGAATTGAGTGATGGATATAAATATACTGGAATGGCGGCATATCTTTCACCTTTGGAAAACGGAGCCGGCTTCTTGAATGAATTAGGCATGTGGATGGATCGCTATGGAGGTATAATGAGAAGATGGGAAGTCCTTTTCAATATAACTGTACTACGTCTGATCAGCTTCAACTTGGATTATTATTTCAGTCTCGATACAAAGACGGGAAGCTTATTAGAGGTATGTTCACTTATGCAATCTGAATATTTTCTAACGAGCACAAGAAGAAACAACTCGACCCTGCCAGTCTATCTGAACGAGACCGCGTCAAAACCCCCGCGTCACCTAAGGACTATTCTTTTCGTAATTATTTAGCGTACACTATTTACGCCCCTCTCTACCTTACTGGTCCTATAATCACCTTTAATGACTATATATCTCAACTGAAATATCCTCCGGCTTCGATCGAAACTGCGCGCACAATAAAATATGGGATCCGGTTTTTACTCTGTCTCCTCGCCATAGAGCTAGTACTGCATTTCAACTACTGCATCGCAATATCCAAAGGAAGTCCGGTCTGGTCTGATTACACCCCAGCCCAACTTAGTCTTATGTCATACTTCAACCTGCATATTTTATGGTTGAAGCTGCTTCTTCCATGGCGGTTCTTCCGATTATGGGCTTTGGTTGATGGGATTGATCCTCCAGAGAACATGCTGAGGTGCTTGTCGAACAATCCGTCAACAGTGGCCTTCTGGCGAGGCTGGCACAAAAGTTACAACAGGTGGCTCATTCGCTACATTTACGTGCCCCTTGGCGGCGCGTCTAACAAGACCTGGATCTCTACTGTCCGTACATGTTTTAACTATGCGTTGTGTTTCACATTTGTCGCTTTGTGGCACGATATCTCTCTCAACCTCCTTGTTTGGGGTTGGTTGATTGTATTGTTTATGATGCCAGAAGTCATTGCTGGACTTCTCTTTCCGAGACGAAAGTGGGAGAACAATTTGACTGCTTATAGGGTGATTTGCGGTATTGGTGTGGTCGGGAATCTTATGTTGATGATGATCGCAAACTTGGTTGGCTTTGCAGTTGGGGTTGATGGGTTGAAGAGCATCATTCATGGTATATTTAGGGATTGGTCAGGTAAGTTGAAGATCCTTTAACGAAGATTCCTTAAACTCATATGCATCTACTCACTAATACTTCTTAGGTCTTATGTTTCTTGTCACGGCATGTTCAGTCCTCTTCGTTGGCATACAGGTTATGTTCGAAGTACGCGAGGCTGAGATGCGAAAGGGCATTTTTTTGAAGTGTTAAGGAAAGAATAGATTGGGTTCTAAAGACAAAAAGATTGGAGGCAAAAATAGAAATTGTATGAACAAATACGGAAACGCAGAATTCCTGTCCAAACTGCTGCCAAGTGAATTCGTTCATCGTAAAGATCAGTCGAGACATGTTTTACAATTCATGGAATGCCTTTGATTACACACTAACCTTTCCAAACAACACATACCACAAGTACTCCTGCGCTAATATAATATCTTTGCGCTTCGTTAGAACAAAGATTATACAGCAAAGATATACTCCAAGCTCCTCTCTAGGCAACTATGAAAGCTTCCTTAAGCTGCAATATTTCAGGGGCTTAAGCGAGCTGCCTACGTCCGAACGGCCTCCCCAGCTAGAACTTATTTGAGCTCTTGAATTTAGAAAAGGTTTCAATAAAGAACAAACAGGTTTATCCGTATGCTTCATTAACAAGACCAGCAATTATGGAATCTTCAAAATAGGGGTTGATGCTTTAAACTCTGCTGTAATCTATGCATAAATAACAGCGTGGCTACCGTCACATTTTTTGCTGTGGTGTACTTTCCACGGTTTCGGTTGATAAGCAATTCGTAATTCGCAACCCATATGATCACTGGCATCCCAAACTCTACATTTTCATATATTGTTAGGATTATCCAAAGACCCCATCTATTTTCACGATAGCGTGGCTTACTACTAGATTCATTAATTCAGGCGATAAAGTTTATTGTCAAGATGGGGACGTCTAAACTCGGCTACGGCTACCCGATCTAGCTTTGTTTAGGGATCAAAGAGCTGCCGGTCAACGTCACAAATGGGGGGCCATGATCTTTTCTTTCCTGCACATAACAGTTTAACTAGATCCTATTCACTAAGGCCAATGCTCCTTGCTTCATCTCACAAGACTTAATTATTCATAGAACCTTATCGTAATTATAAAGCGAACGAATGATGATAGCTCCCGCCAATCTTATCGCTCTTGCTTTCTTCCTGAACATACTAATTGCCATTTCACACATCACTGACGGCGTAAAGCAATATGGCTCTCAGCATCTATTAGTTGACAATCAAATCAGAGAGGTAGTTTCGGATGACGAGTTCTTTGGCTTGGGTACCTTTGCAAACCTCCCATATCTGAACTGTTTATCTCCAAGCACGGAAGGTGGTAGATATGATATAGCAATTATCGGTGCACCATTCGATACAGTTAGTAAATCCTCTATTGTACCCAGGGCTTAGCTCATACTCACTGTAGAGCGTCACTGGCAGGCCTGGAGCTCGATTTGGCCCTGCCGGGATTCGAAGAGGCTCGCAGCGTATGAATCCTATCGATGGTTGGAGTATCTACACAGGTATTTAACACACTCTAAGAGCATAGTCCTCATTAACGGCGTTTAATATACGAAGGTGAAAACACATTTATGTCATGGGCAAAAATTGTAGACTGTGGAGACGTTAGGATGACTTTCTTAGACAATACCGTGGCATTAAAACAGCTGGACAGAGCTCACGAGGTAACTTATTGTTATCTCATACAACTGGCAAATCCACTCATAAAGCGTGTAGATCGTTTCTGGGAAGCCGTCAAGTGCCACTGATAAGGGTAAAGTACCTCGTATCGTCGTTCTCGGAGGTGACCATACGACTACTCTTTCAGCACTAAGATCAACATACAAGCATTTCGGCGCAGTATCTGTGATTCATTTTGATTCTCATCTTGATACGTGGGATCCTAAAGTTCTAGGAGGTAACCTCTCCTCGTATGCGTAAGTTCCTTGATCAGTAGCATTTACCTTTACTGATATTGTAAAGTGGATTGAATCATGGTACTTTCCTTCACATAGCTCATGAAGAAGTAAGCTCATTCACGCTTTCCCTAAATAGAAAATTATAGTATCTCATACACTTTCTAGGGGTTGATTCTGAATTCTTCGATCCATGCAGCTGTACGAGCTCCAATGTTACGAAAGAATGGTGATCTGCGAAATGATAAAAGATGTGGATTTGAGATTATCAAAGCCAGAGATATAGATCGCTTAGGTGCTCAAGGTGTCATCGATACATTGAAGCAAAGGGTCGGGGACACGAAGGTATACATCAGTGTCGATATTGATTCTTTAGACCCGGCGTTTGCCCCAGGTATGTCAGATTGCTTTCATTAGGATATTGAAGTGTGTTACTAAAATTTTGGTATAACAGCAACTGGGACATCTGAGCCAGGAGGTTGGTCAACTCGTGAGTTACTGACAGTTCTTGACGGCTTAAAGGGGCTGGAAGTTGTTGGCGCAGATGTGGTTGAGGTTGCGCCAATTTATGATAATCCGGGGGAAACGACAGTTCTTGCAGCTGCAGAGATAGCCCACTCACTCTTGACACTTATGGTAGAAAGGCCTATATTTATGTGAGACACGCAGGGCAATAAGCGGTTTTCCAGTGTAGTGCCAAGCATTTAGCCATTCTTGTTAGAAAGCCTTCTAAAAGGTTTTGCATTTCCTAACTTGGAAACAACTTGTGGATTAATCGCTATGTTCTCGTGGAGTTACACAGAGTGAATTATTCGTACCCACATTATTGATTTAGGTAGACTCTACTAGGACTTCTACCGATCAACCGAATTCCTAAATATCACACATTTATCCCTCCATTCTAGCTTCTCTTTTGCGCGCCGTTCTAATCATCAACTGACAATTAAATAATTCTCGAATTAAACAATGTTAGCTTTAGAGCAAGGAGATACTCCACGGCAACTTTAACGCAGAAATAGAGGTAGTCTTAGAAACTGGAAGGGTTCCAGAGGAAGATCTCCTTCCTACATTCTAGTTTTAGATTTGATATAGTACGCTATCTATAGAGCAAACTTGCAATAAAGGGAATCTAGAACCAAAGAAGCAGCCTCTGTCAATCATTGTATTAAGTTCGCCTCTCTGGTTTCTCTAATATGCTCCTTCGCTGTACAAACTCTCGGAAATACCAGCCCACTACACCTGTTCTGAGTATTCAAGCTTCGGGTTGGACAACCTTCGCCTCCTTGATATTTTTCCATCCCATGCCCAAACTAGAGACAAACACCATGACTCCTGCTGCAGTCACCAGGTAAAAGACGTGGTTGATAGCCTCACTGTAAGCCCAAGCCACACCCGGAATATCCTCCTTCTTGATTATCTCTCTAAAATGCGTGGCTCCGGCCTCGATGACTTGCTGCACGTTGACGGATGGAGCGAATTTTGGAAGCGCGTTCTTGATGCCGGTTGATAGGATAGTCTCGCCGAAAGCGACAAAGAGTGCAGAGCCAAAGCTCTGAGCGAACATTATAATCGACATTGCCACTGACAAATGGGCCACGCTTATATGATTCTGAGTTGCTACTATGGCCATCTGCATTCCAGCTCCGCGTCCTGTACCGGCAATAATTTGATAGAAAATCCACTTAACAGGAGAACTTCTAGGCGTAAGAGTGCTGATCATGCCAGAGCCTACGGTTGCTAAAACACCACAGAAAATTGCCCAAGGAAGGTAGTAACCCAGACGATTTACTATTCATCAATTAGCTCCGTTAGTTGTGGTTGAAGATTGGTAACAAACCAAGAGCGCCAGATAACACAGCTAGAATCAATTGGCTCATAATCGCAGGTAGCACATAGACTCCGCTCAACAGGGGAAGCACTCCTCTCACACTTTGGAAGTAGACGGCCATGAAGTAGCTAGTTGTGAGTAGATTTGCACCCAAAAAAAACATGTAAGATATGCTGCTCCAAATAACCCGTTGTTTGAGTATTGAGAATGGAAACATTGCTTCTTCACCCATTTTACGTTCCCATGCAATCAACACCACAAGTATAGCCCCTGACCCACAAAAAAGGCCTATCACGATTGAACTGTTCCAAGCGTAGGTTGTTCCGCCCCATTGTAGCGCAAGTAGGAACATAACGGCGGATGGTGCAAAGAGGGCGAAGCCTGGAATGTCAAGAGTCTTGAGGATTGCGGAAATTGTAGGAGGGAGGTCGACCTGGGTACGGATGTCGGGAATATGAATAAGGAACAGTATCACTGCAGCGATTGCACCTATGGGAAGATTTATGAAGAAACCTATTCATCTCAGGGATCAATCAAAAAAAAGAAGTAGATCCGAAAGCTTACACCAGCGCCATGTGGCATGTTGAGTCAAAGCGCCTCCAATTAGAGGACCAAAAAGAATACCTAGCTGTGCAACTATTCTTAGTTAGAGCTATGCGGAAAGAGCGAGGATTTACAGTGGAACTTACAGCCCAAAAGCATCCCGAGGTAAGCTATTGCCTGTTAGTATTGACACTCAAACACAGGCATGCTGAGTTCCTTACCGGCCCGTTTGCTTAGGGGAGTACATGCTGAGAGTATAGTAATTCCACCATTTATTAGCCCAGCACCTCCAAGCCCAGCCAATGCTCTACCAACAATCAACATATCTGACGTCAAGTCGTTAGCCTATACACTAGAATATTCCAGAATACAATGCAGGGCTAGCAAATTGTTGTACTGACTTGAATCAACCGCAACACCGCAAAGTAAGGACCCAAGTTCGAAAACACCCAGAAATCCAATAAACATCCACTGATATTGTTAGCAAGGCTCGTTCTGATATAAAAGTACTCTGCAATTAGCGCCTTAACAGAGTATCTACATGAATTCCCAAGCTCAATTGGTGGAAACATGTAGCCTGTGGGGTTTCAAGCCCATGGAAATAGACCCGTCTTGAGAGAGAGAGCTATTCTTCCAGCTTCAATTATCTCAGAGCCTTTGACACCAAGGTTTCTTGAGTGTAATTTACACCATGAACAGCTGCTCCAAATGTGTGCACGCTATGTCAAACGTGTCGAGGGTAGAGAAGCTATGAAGTGAAGTTAAATACCTTGGAATTGAACTGCTTATAAAGCTTCCCAGTCATAGGTTGCACAGCGGAACTTTACTTTAGTCAGTAATTATCATCTCACCTCATTGCTTGTAATTCACCTAGAAAGAAGGTAGGCTGATCCATACCACCCGATATCATCAAGTGAAGAAAAGTCGCTGGTGATTCTTGGAATAGCCTGTTTGCAACATTAGAACAATCAAGTAAACTCTAGGTGTGTCTAAGCGTACTGTGACAACTATGGAAGTGTCCAAAAGCATCAAGAAAGAACACAAAGACACAGCTCCAATTACAAGTCCAAGTTTCATCCCGGTGATGTATTCAGGCTCATCTTGATTGGAAGACGTTCCAACTGATGATGAAATGTCATCAACCTGTGCCGGTTTCGTAGGCTGCTTCTCTAGCATTATTTTTTCACTATCAGGTACTTTTTCATGGTTCTGAATTTCTGGTGAAGTATTGAGCTTTTCCATTTTCCTCAGGATTTGAGATATCGGCTTGTTGTCTTGGCAGAGAAGTGTAGTAGGTAGCACGAGAGGAGAACCACAAAATAGTGAATTTGGAGTCACTCTAAGAACACAACCAGAAGTGAAGAAAAGGTTACGCGAAGACCATTGTTTAGAAGAAGAGAGGAGTACACACGCTCAAGGTAAGATTATTTAATTAGAAATCGAACGGGTAAGAATCACAATAGTTCATCCACATCCACTCCGGAGACATTTAAAGGCTCCGTTCCCGATCACGTGCACCTGTCGGACACGACTATTTATCAGTGCTGCCTAAGTTTATCTGATATATTATTGCAATTGGCCAGTCACCTATCCCGGTCAACGTAACTGAAAGGATTTGTGAAAAAGAAAGAATCATCAGATTATGTGTAGAACCACTTGACAACAGAGGAGCCTTCGATCGGTCTGAACAAGGAAGCCGGCCCTATCGCTGTATACTTACACTCCATCAACGATTGGATATCGCATATGCGCAATGGAAAGTCCAAAGGCGCATTTAAGCTCCTCTAGAGCTTGTACAAGCTGCGCTAGGGGCAAGGCAAAATGTGTCCGTGGTAATCAGATAGGTGGAAAATGTCACAGGTTTGCTTAGGTTTCTCAATATCGTGGATTGGAGTAGCAACCTAACTACCAAATCTTCCAGGTGTCAACGGCTTAATAAATCATGCGAGCCATCGATGACTACCGCACGAAAGACGAAAAATAAGGGTGAGAAAAAGTGTGCAGTTTTGCCTCCTCAAAGGTTGGTGTGTTACTAAACTATTTCAGACGAGTTAACAGAGCACAAGTTGAGAAGCTTGAGCAAAAGGTCGAAGATCTGGTCACCTTGTTAACGTCCAACCACGGAGCTAAGTCTACAGCTTCTGAATTACAGAAATTATCCAGAAATGAAGATAGATTGCCCAATTCAACATTTCAGGATGAACAAAGCTACCATTACGGTATGTGTTAAAATTTCTGATATGCTCTTCTTTAAAGGGTCTGAAACAATGAATTCATTGAGTTTAATGATGAGTACGTTGGGCATGCCTCACTCACAGATGATTGTAAACAAAGACCGGATACTTTTGACGCTTTGTTGTGTCTGGTAATGAAATAGTATCATCAAATATCGATTGTTTATTCATTCAGTTCAAGTCCATGAGTAACGACGAACCACATCACTTGCTGAAGCTAGAGCTGATTTTAGAAACAGTAGTTCCACTTTCAAACACGCTCGATCAAAGCACAGAGCCAAATTTGAAGCCCGCAATCTGCTCTATTCCCCTTCATAACTCCCATAATTTTGATTCTGAAATCGAATCCTTCGAAGTGGACTTTCAAGAAGCTAATTCCTTACTAAACATTTTTCGGGAGGACATCTATCCGAAGTTTCCATTTGTCAAGATACTTCCTTCGGTATCTGCTGAGGATTTGCACCGAGATCGGCCATTCTTGTATATTTCGATTATGGCGTAAGTTCTCATGTGAGATTTCGTATTCATCGGTTTTTGTTGCGCAAAATTCGAATTCGAGATCTGGACATTTCGTGCACCTAGCTTCAATTGGCCAGACACTATACTAAATGTACTCTTACCCTAGTGTTGCCTCACAAAATCCGAGACAGAAGGTGGCTTATGGAGAACGTATCATGAAACAGCTCGCTGAGAGAATGATGATAAAAGGGGAAAGGAACCTTGACTTACTACTTGGAGTTCTTGCCTATACTGGTTGGTAGGTTTATTCCAAGGATCTACGTACAGCCCGATTTAAGTTATCTTCTAGGTGCGGGTCAAATATTTGGAACGTTCCGCGATTGACAAGCTTGCTTCTCGCATCCATTACTCTGGCCTGCGACCTTGGTTTAACTAGGCCACCTGGCAGTTCAACTACACGGAGCGCTTTTGAAGAAGCGGTCAGGGAAACGAGCTGGGGTAAGCCTTTTGCACTTGTTTTAATTAAATAATAGCTTCAACTAAAATGAAATGCTGATATCCCGAGAAGGTCCTACAGGCTGTATGTCCCTACATGGAAAATCCAGAACAAATGAAGAGCTTCGGACGTTTCTAGGTTGTTATGTTCTGAATTCCGCGTGAGTAATGTTTTGGAAAAGTTGTTTTCTATTTCCTAGATGATTGATTGAACCTAGTTGTCATGTTTTCTTTCGAAGAAGAATCGACTCTTGGATAAAGTTCTCACCCTGGATTGAAGAGTGCCTGCAAACCCTGGATAAAAACAGCGAAGATCCCAACGATAGGCTAGCTTCATCAATGGTGAAGCTCCAGATTATGATGGAACAAATACATCAAAGTCCGTGGCATCACAGGAGTGAAGAATTAGGATCGAATATCCCAATAAGATTCCTGGTTAGCTCTTTCCGAGAAAATTTGCAACAATTCAGACTTAATTTACCACTGGGGCAAGAGAACAACGGTAAGTTTAATCTCAAATTTCTAATTGAGATCAACGGCTTCTGATTTATGGCAACAATTAGCGTATCTGATTATGCATTACCACATAGCGGAGTTATTCGTCTATGAAGTTGGCCTTTCAAGGTTTATTACAACCTCTCAATCTAACGGGCCTGACCTTGACCGTCTCGACTATCTCTGCTCTGCTCTACAGACCACCAAAGCTTTCTTCGATAATTTTCTCGCCATTTCCTTGCCTGAATACTTCTCGTTTTCAGTAGTGTCAGTAAGTAGATCGAAGACGAGACTTACCACCACGCTCAAGAGTTTCGTGGGCTTTCATATTTGTCTCAAGCTAGATTATGTCCATTTCTAGATTGCTTCACTTCTAGACCTATGCTAGAACACAAAAGTGATAGCTCACTAATCCTGTCCCAACATGCACCCTCTACCATATTGAGGAAATAACTAAATTATTATGTTCTAGTGGTCGCACTTCAACTACTTTCTGATGGTCCTGTACCTTCTGTCAAATTTCGATCACCCAGACTGGAACCTAAAACATGCCCGCGAAACAATAGACTTTGAGACAGTCGCAGAGCGTTGCATAGAGAAGTTTGAAAGTACGGAAGCACTGAAAGAATTTAGGGCAAATGACATATTTACGAAATGTGCTAAGCGATTAAAACAAATCAAAGTACACCTAGCAACCAAGAGAAGGTACCCGCAGGTTAATCTCGAGCTGAACTCTGGATTAGAAACAGTCTCGGGCCACAATCAAGTTCCTGATTATCCACCCTTTGATGACGATTGGCTGAGAGACTTTATGGAGCCTTGGGACAATCAGTTTATAGGCATGGAAAACCAGAATAATATTTCTGCAGGACAAGACCGCGCGAATAGTGATCCTGGGTTAGGGATAATAATCCCGAATTGTCAGAATCCAAACTATTAGGCACTATTCCGAAGTCTTAGCAAGATATGAACATCGTCTTCTTACAAAACTTCCATCTTAAACAGTCTCTACACCCATTACCACATCCAAAAATGAAGAAATTACCTGCAAGTCACTGACAACACCTATTCTCTTGACTAGGTGTTTCTATCGATAATTAATACGTTTAACATTGATATCTAATTTAAAAATAAAAATGCAATCAAAAAGGCAAGAGACGTTAGATCATCAGATTAGTATGATTTTCGATGATTCTCGCAACTTCTCAAGGTCAAATTTATGTTGCAGATTCAATTATGGCCTTATTCAACTTGACACAAGTGCGCACGCTCATCTATAAACAGAGCTGCTAATTGGAGATCGATGCCAAGACTACGCCTTTATATGACCGAGTAGAAACTCAAAAGCCTTCAAAACCAATAAGGGGTAGCTCGCCTTTGACTTAGGGGAAAAGAACACTAACAAGAGGAGTGATAAAGACTTTCCCTGCGGAATTTTATAATCTGTTCCTATGCAGCAACAAGCTACATCTGAGCACGAATTCAATTTAGTGGAAGCGTGAGTTGAAAAGTGACCATTCGGATATATAGCTTGTCTAAGTAGGCTAAGAAAGAGTGATGACCCTTGTCCAGTTGGTAATTTTAGTTGAAGCTGGAATCCATCTGGAGTGATTGAAAATGAACAGGCACCCAGCACATCACAATTGAGTTTTCTAAAAGTGACGAAACATCTATAGGGTACAGACATTACGTGCAGGAAAGCCATTAGATCAAATTATTTTAATAAAAGTGCTAAATGGACAAAGAAGTAGTTGACTACTACGACTTGTGATGGGCGAATATATGGTGAGCCTTCTTCACACATGTCTACCATCACCCAAATCAATAGCCATCAGCGCAAAGAGGATCCATACGACGGCAGCTGACCCTTTTTTGACTTTGATTATTGTATGCTTCGGTGTATGCAACAAAACATTTCGCAATAAAATGAGTTTCAAAGGCTAAGTCTTAAGTTAGTAGAAAGATCATACAAAATGTTGTAAAGGAAGCAAACCATTGGACCAGTGGTCACCGAATGCTGTCTTCCGTGGTACTATATCCAGCCTAGAATTGTTTACTCATATCATTGACTTAATGTCAGAATTTAGAAGTGCTCCTGTACAGAATGTTAGGTTAATCTTTTGAAGCTTCAGTCGCTGAAAGGTAAACAGGAAGTAGAATTACACTTAATAAGTCATTTGCTTACATTAATTCTTGCCATTCGCGCGCAAGTAGTTGTAGCTTGCTCTTCGATGAACAAACTCTCGACCATGGTCCCTGCAGGAAAAGTCAAAATCAGCGGGCTGTGTTACATTACAGAGATTTTCAATTGTGTTAACACATTCCTGTAAGTAATTCGAACCAAAGAGTAACTATTAGAGTTAGTATTTTACTTACAACCATTGCTGATGACTTGCAAACGTTCCGGGGTTAGATAAGCCAAGTTCTCAACCCTGAGAACACCATTCAATTGTCGCATTGCCCACTGCGATTGCTCTTTCCAAGGATGATTTGGTTGACCGGGAACTTGGCCACACACATTGCATTTGCAGCGATGAAGGAACACCTGTCCAGTTTGCTGGTTGATGAGTCGCCAAGTCTCAATCAGATCGCACTCCAAGCTGAACTTCGACAAGCTGCCAAGCTCGTTGCCGTTTTCATCCACACCCTTACGATAGTCATCGGCGAATGTGAGTATGGCTTTGAATGGATTCATTGCTATATCTCTAGGTCTAGGGAAAATAGGGAATCGGTTGCGACCAAACATAACTCGAGCTGGTGGAGGGTTGAGCCTGTATTGACGCATAGCAGCGGCGAGCTTTGTCGGGGATGAGGGAGATTCTGGGATACTAGACATGGTAAATGAGTGTCGGATTTTGTCTGGCTCGGAAAAGAGGCTCAGAAAAGACGTAATAGGTGAAAACCAAAGAGAGATTATATTTTCCTAGCAAGTCTTTTGGAATGTTGTGAATGAGATTGTAACTTGTTGTAGGTCAGAAGGTTTGGAAGACAAGATGAGTGTATTCATAGCGAGGTGTCAAGCAAGGAGAAGAAATGAAGTGCAGTTACTAAGTCTCCCTATTCAATTCACTTCTGGTCGCGTCGAAATTGTCCAGATATTTATTCAATTTTTTCGGAATATTCTTGTTAGTTATTTTCTCAAATTCACTGCCTCACTGCACAACTTGAAAAAAGGGCTTCGGCTGTTCGCTCAGAGCTAATTAAGTTTGTTACCGATAGCTTAATCACACCTGAACTCACTTTTAAGGGTAAATTTATCAATAACTGGTGATTATCTCATACAAGTTACTCTTCTCTCATTCACGAAATGTCTTTAAAAACACACCTATTTAAAGGCTTTACCATCATGAACAATTTATGGAGTATGATAAATTTCCTAAAACCACTATCTGAACAATACTAGATATAGAAGTGTCATAGGCTTTATGGAACAAGAGTACCAGATAGGTAACCATTATTGATCTGGAGGAAGAACAAAACATTGAACTTGCGTTCCCGAACCAAGTCCCCCTTTATTAAGCGAGCCAATAGAATTACCCTCTAGAAATGGACGATGATAGATTTACAACCTCAAATCACTCTCCACTTATACTTTGCGATTCACTAAACAAAATTAAGCAATGACTATTGCTGAAATAATAGGTCAACCATCGAGACTGTATGACCAGCAGGTCTATTGGATAAGGTACTCTAGCTAACGCTGGGCATCGGTCAATTACTCAATCATTTTTTTCTACTAGGTATCCCTTGCGTCATGAATAGTTCTTTGTTCACCGAAATTAGCTTGGAAACTCGCGGATGCTTCACCATTTTCTACTGTTATGAAGGTTACTATCTAAGTTTCCAGTTTTGTCCGAATTTTGAATTTATTTCTTTCGTGCTGTGATGAAATTAGAGATGGACGCGAAGATTCCAGAGTCTCAAACAAAAATTTGCTGCGCCAGACTCTAAAACTTCTTTATCAGTTCCTGGGGTATTTTACAACCTCATTACTGACTATGAGCGGGTAATATTACTTGACTGGTCGAAGTCAAGCATCGTGACCCTCAAGTCAACTACGGGCGCTGCTAATTCGACAGTCTTCAGCAGCTAGCTCTTCAACTGCAGATTCATTGAACGAATCAAAACCTTCCTCTCTCGAAACTGCTGCAATCATGTGGATTGAAATTGCTAGAATAACACTTGTAGTCATCGGAGCATTGCCCTTTAAGCTTCGGAAAGGGAGGCTATGGCTGCTCTAACCGACATCCAACAAATTAGCGAGCTGACAGTGAGAAATTCAGATGTTGCAAACGCCAGCAAGGAACGCGAGCTATCTGATTATTGCAATCCAAAATCTGGTGTATCAGAGAATTTGGGAAATGTATTAGCTACATAATAACTAACACCTAAAGCGGCTCAATTATCTGAATGTTGAATTACTATTGAACTGTAAATTTGGGATTGCTGGCTGCTACGTTGAGCTTGAACCATTAATCGGTCGCTACTTCCTCGCAATTCAGACAAGTCCGACAAATACAAGCTGTGATAAATTAACTCTATGTTTGACTTCTCAGTTGTTCCAGACCTGAAAACTCGCACGGGTGCCTGGGGTGTATAAAGAGTGGGGTGGTGCATTCAGAGCTTGTCACCACTCATCCGTTGTGACTTTAGATTTATAAGTACGCTTTGCCGCCAGCAATATATCAAATCTGGATCTGGTCTGACTATCGGACTAATCTAGCGATAGTCCTGGATAATTAAAGCAATCCGCCAGACCTGGATAAAAGTTCCTATACTTGTTCGTATAGTGTATGCATAGTCACATGATGCTCGTTCACCCGAAATTGAAAGCTGAACGGTCTATAAAGCAATGGAGTTCTCGACTTCAGCTCAGGGCTACACCACTCAATCCGTCATGTCTTCCATAGCCACAAGCTCAATATATAACGGCTTCACAACACAAGTCCTGATACCCTTTGTGAGCAATGCTGCGAACTCGCCCATCCCATTTACCGAGAAAGTTAGAGTTGCTATTACCATAGGAAGTGGCACAGATTCAAAGGATTTATCACCTAGTATTGATACGGGAACCTGTGGATTTGTTCTATCCACCAACAGCTTCCCCAGATGGCCACCAGCCAACCTTTCCGATTACCCAGTTGGTTGGGAGTTCCTTTCTAGCAGCAAAAAGCTCTACTCTGGTCATTGGATCCCTCAAGACGTGTCCTTTCGTCAGGCTGGAGTTCAAGTCAAATCTCAAATCCCAATTCTTGCTGTCGAAGATACCGTGATATGTCCACACTACCAGGCAACAGATAAAAATGTCTGTCCCACTCCAGTTGGTGAAGAGCCACCAGCAGTAACACACTTGCCTGAGCGTATTTCTCTGTTCGGAGTTGGGTTTGGGAGACAACATGATGGTCAGCCTCAAGGTAACCCTGACAAAAATGCGTTCTTGAATATCGTTAGTATCAATAACACACCGACGGCGAGTGATACCAAGTTTCGCAATGGGTATATAATCACTAGAGAAGGAATTATTATAGGGCTTACAGAGAGCAACACAGATGGATATTCATTCTCCGAATTGAATGAGGGAATGCACCATGCAACACATCCGCTCGATTGGCAGCCAGTTTCAGCATGCATAGCTGTTGATCCCATGGCTAGTTGTGTTGAAGGCACCGCTCTCATCGACACTGGGATTACTCATTCATATCTCACACTTCCTCTAGACTCCCCAATACATCGACATGACACAGAAAGCCCCAGCAGCAAAGCTTTAGTAAAGGCACTTGATGACGGTTCAGTTGTTCATATAACCTTTGGAACCGGTGTAAATAGGGTGGAAGACACCTTCACGGTAGTTAATTCCACGAATACCATGATCACTGATCATACGCCAGATATGATAATTACTACTCTGTCCGCCCCTGCTGTGAAGCCCCCGTTTATAAATACTGGTACCCATTTCTTGAGGACTTGGAATGTTGCCTTCGATGCAGGTGGAGGGAGATTTGGCCTCAAGAGAGTTTAAGCTTGTGTTGATAGCTGATAATAATGTCGGACAAAAATGGCATAGTTCTTGACGTTGCATACTTTGTGAGGTCATAAGAAATTTAATCGGAAAGGATTATAATTAGACACACAATCAACGTGGGGTCAGAGTAACATGTATTGAATAGGATAACATTTGCAACAATTTTTAAAAACAACGTTTGACTCTTGAAGTTTTGAAATCAAAATTCTGTGATGAGCATTAAAGGTAGTAGCGCGTGATACATCTTGTTGATTCAAGGCCCAATACAATTATGAACCAAACTTCAGACTCCACAAAAACCATAACTCCGATTGCAAATCACCATGTTTAATCCTCCCATTTCATCTCAGTATCACTATCCTCCTCGATTTTTAGCTCATTGTCGTCATCACTCTCATCCATATCCTTAAATTCATAATCATCCACTTCTGGCTCTTCATAAGCATAACTCTCGTCCCCCTCGCTCTCATCACCCCAGGTTGGCTCATCCAACTCCCTCGTATAGTCCGGTTTGTGAAGGGGTTTAGCACCAAGGGCTTTCAGTTCCCGCATCAGCTTTTGCTTTTGCTTGCTCATTTGGACGGTTGCCTGCTCGATAGGAGCTGGGGACTTGGTATCGGAGTCGAGGACGATGTGGAATGATTTGGTTCCAAGGAACTCTAACTCCTCCGACAACTCTTGCCTATGTTTGCTTCTTTGGACAACTGCTCGCTTTCTAGGAGCTGGAGGCTCGGTATCTGAGTCAGAGTCGATGTTGATGGCAGACATATGATCATTGAGTGGCTTCTACGAGAAATATAAGATTGATGTCTAGTTGGGATCGAAGATAGACTGATTTCCATCCAAATTAATTGTTATTGACTTACGACATCTCCCTCATGTTCATCCTTGATAAGAATCGGATTCTTTACTCCTCCACCCATGTTCGACCTGGTTGACAGTATTACTTTCAGGTGGTTTGACCTAGAGTTATGTTAAAAGCCAATCAGTAACTCAAGACACGAAGTCTGAAAAGAAGTTGAGCAATATTGTGGAAGAGAATGCAGAATCTGTTCAGTCTCCCAAATCACTTTTTATACTCGCTTAAGCGAGCTTTCGCGAATAGGGGGTGAACCTATTCAAAACAAACCTCACAATCACTCAGTAACGTCTCATCCTAGACCAATTGAATTTGAGAATGCTAATCTTTGTGTGGTACCATAATTAGGTAGCTTATATACAATACATACACGAAACATGAATAAGGAAGGTGCTTATCGAGAGACAACTTCATTGGTTAAAAGTCACGAGACTTGTTATATCGAAGCTTGAGGGGACCAATCAGAGTACATAGCGTTACATTTTGCGGCACAGCAAGGTCAGCTGGACATGTAGAAAGTGAGTAGATCCACCTTTAAGAACCAATCGCTGCTCAGAATGATGTGCTTTTTGCGGCACAGCAATTATACTTTTAGATAGATAGGAGTGAATTTAGTTGAGAGAACTTATCTGGTTGAATCCTGTGGAGTCGAACAAGAAAGAGACCGATCTGAGTTGAGGTACGTTGCATTGTGCAAGGTCTGTCATGTCATATCATATGATAGAAGCACCTTACTGTATCAATGTTTATTTTGGTTTCCACGGCAATGCTCAGTGGGATGATAAGCGGCTACTTACACAAGAGTGGAACTAAAAAGGAACTTAAGCAAAACTTAGGCGTCATAATGGCGTTGATCTCACTAACAAGGTAGCATTCAAAAAGCCTGACTTCGGATGCTGTGTACTTTCGGGTTTTTAAGATATCGGGTATTCTTCTCCCGATACGATCCGAGCCGGACTTTCTTTTTTCCAAACCGGAGCAAGTTCCCAGTTCTTATCAGCGAGCCTCATTAATAGCATTAGCATCTACTTGACCGAGCAACTGCATAGAAGCTTGTCCAAATAGCTAGTCAGCAGCAGCTAAGCGACATTTCAACTATCATGTTAAGACTTCAACCGGTAGAGCCGAGGCAGTGAAGGAAGGGTCGCTCCACCATCAAGCTCTTCACGACTCTTTCTTAGGTCGAGCATTTGATATTATAGCCTTTGAAAAATACTCGTAACGCCTCTTTTCCAAGTTCATATAGACACTGGAAAGTCGGTGAGAGTCAAGAGTTTCTTTGTAGAAATTGGTTTTCTGTGTACCCTTGTATTGTGGTTAGTTATTGTACCACCATTGGAGGGAGCACATGAATGCTAACTCTGATCCGTATATGGGACCATGATTTAAACATTATTAACATTGTTTCTCTCGGTGTTCCCTCTTTTCGCAGTCCTCCTCAATCCCAAGTGACGGTGCTATGCATTTCTTTCATGCTCCTCCTGCTGCAGCTTCACTACGTGCATGCAAGGCACCATGGCGCATATATTAATTGCGGACACACGTCTTGGTATGGTCGTGAAGTCCAGATTTTCATCTCATATATCCAATATACTGGATCTGTCCATGACCTCACCAACCTGCCATGTTGAGCCATAAATGGGAGAACGTCGGGCAAGCCTTGGCATAATTCCCGTCCCCCGACATTCCGCCCAATCAACTCTCCACGCTTCTGAAGAATTCCGCAACAGGGCGTGCTTGGCAGCAGTCAGGATCCAGCACGTGTGTGAAATTCAACATCTGCATGGATAAGAAGAAAGCTATGAAGCTTCGACAGGGTTGAGCTTCGAGTAAGCTGTTGCCCGTGCCGGAGGATTGCTAGAAACATGCAACTAGTCTCTATCACAGGTAGATATGTAGGTGCTGTGGAGAGGTAAGTAGGGTCACCATGAAAGTATAAAGACCAGGACCACTGCCCTTGGGCTTATGCTGCTCAGTTGACTCTGTACCTGCTTCAATTGCCAATTGTCAATTCCTCCGTCATGCATACCGCCAGCGTTCTCAGTGTCTTTGTCTTTGGTTTGGCCGCTGCCATTCCTGTGGAAGTAAATGAGCGAACAGCCAGCCATGCTGCACACTGGAATCTAAACATCCAGGTTGGGTCAGTACAATTCTTATAAAAGACTCATTTAGCTTGAAAGCTCCCCGTATTTTTTTGTGGTGATATTTCAGCTTATCTGGCAGTTCACTATGCCAAATCTTAGCTGATGAACACGTTCTATTCTAGGATTTCCCTCGTAATCCACGTGTGTACTTGCTAACAACTCTCGCAGGAACCGTCCCGAATTCCTCATTCAGAACATGACTGCTGGTCCGCTCAAGGATAAGCTCGAATCTTGCTCGGAAGGGCCATTTAAGAAGTCCGACTTTGTCATTGGTCACCGTGGAGCTCCTCTTCAATTCCCAGAGCACTCAAAGGAGTCGTACATGGCAGCCGCTCGTCAAGGTGCCGGTACCATTGAATGTGATGTGACTTTTACGAAGGACAAAAAATTGGTGTGCCGTCATTCTCAATGCGATTTACATACGACCACCAACATTCTCCAAATTCCAGCTCTGAATGCCAAGTGTACTACACCATTTAAGGCTGCCGTCAACGGAACTGGAGCGACTGCAAAATGCTGCACTAGCGATATCACTCTCGCCGAGTTTCAGACTCTTTGTGCTAAGATGGATGGGACCCCAAACCCCAAGGCCACAACTGTGAAGGAGTACCTCACCACTCCAGTTTTCCGTACAGATCTCTTCTCTACCTGCGGAAAGGTGATGACTCATCTCGAAAGCATTAAGCTTATCGATAGCTACGGACTGGACTTCACACCAGAGCTCAAAGCACCAGAAGTGCCAATGCCATTCTCAGGCTACACTCAAGAGCAATATGCTCAAGATGTGATCAACGACTATAAAAACCTCGGTATTCATCCTTCCCGGGTATGGCCACAATCTTTCGTGCCAGGTGACATATTCTACTGGATCAAGGCCGAGCCAAATTTTGGAAAGCAAGCCGTATATCTCGATGAACGTGTGGATGTCGCTGATAACTACACCGTCGCAGTAGCATCCATTCCTGATCTCGCTAAGAGAGGCGTAAAGATTCTCGCGCCAGCGATGTTTGCACTGACCAAGGTTTCTTCTAATGGAACGATCGTTCCCTCCGAATATGCCATTGCGGCTAAGAAGGCAGGAATCAAGCTAATCGCCTGGAGTTTTGAGCGATCGGGATTCTTGAACAACGGCGGAGACTACTACTACCAGTACATTTCTTCAGTCATCAAGAAAGACAGTGATATGTACACGGTATTGGATGTTCTCTACAAAGAAGTGGGTATATTCAAGATGTTCTCTGATTGGCCCGCAACTGTTACGTACTACGCCAACTGTATGGGTATAAAATAGGTCATGAAAAAGATTCATGAGACCTGTCTATAATAATAGTAATATAAAGCACCAAACTTCTATAGCTCTTTTCGACTCCAATCTCCACTAATTATGTGAAAGGAAATCTTAGATCGCTTGCTATGTAATAAATAACTTGTCGATAGCTGGCACCATTCTGCCTAAGAATATCATTAAGGAGATACCTTCTAAACCACAAAAGAAGATGGTTTGACAAGAGAATAAGGCTACTTACACCCTCCCTGCGTGGCCAAAATGTACGTAGTTTATCCTTTTGAGGGAAGTGGCATATCAAAGGGGCTCACTCGTGTAATACGCCCCTGGATTCCAGCTATTTATTTAATTTAGCCTTAACCTGCCTACTGCTAAAGTATTTTATGGTTACTCAAGAGAGCTATCTTTTTTCGTCGTCTTGCGGAGACTGTAAAATATTCAGGCTTCCAAGAGGTGAGCGTGGGGGAAGTCGAAGATGGATGATTCTTTACAATTTTACCCATAAATAAAAGGACTGAAAGGAGCAGTGACATAGAAAACGAGCTTGGGTATTGGGTGCATGGATCAGTTGGATCTCTTTACTATAGGAATATGGGTTTCTTATGACCTCAATGATATTGCATAGCCGTCTATATTAAAGAGATTTGCATACACCTCGTGGATCGCAGTGGTCGAATACTTCGAAAGAAACACGGTTGAATCCAATTTGTCTTTTTCGAGAAGTGGTGAATCCTCCGTAGTAGTACGTGCAACGATGATATGAGAATCAACCACGATCCAGACTTATCCTAGCCCAGGCTACAAAATGTTACTGGGGCGTGGAGGGATGCGCGTATAATATTCGACATAAGGCCAACTCTATGATATACCATTCTGTTATTCCATAAAGCGGTTGTCAATTTTGAGTTCAAGACTAATTGACGACACCGACGGATGGCGTTGTGCCAGGCTCAGATCTCAGAATTTTGAACGATCAATATGATTAGAATCAACAGTCGTCTCTCTGTAGCGACCTAGTCAATTTGAAGAATTTATAATGATCCATTCACAATTCATTAGCATCACCGAAGTTAACATTAGGCTGGACAAGGCTGCCTCAGCCTTCCATGCCAAGGAGACCCTTCATCATGCCAAGGCTAGCTGTGGTTCTAAACATATCCTCCACATAAGATAGTTTCGTGACGTTTACACTGCTTGCACCATGATTGAGGCTCCTGGCCATTATTGAGATATCGTTGTCGAAAAAGATGAGCAACAATGATGGTCTGAGCGAAGGTACGAGAACATTGGCTCGGTCACGGAGGACTTCTGCTGACACTCTAAGTAGCTGCTCTATGGAGAAACATCCCGACTCAGCTTCTTCATGCGGAACTGGCTCGTCGGAGTCGTCGTGCAGAAGATCCTCCTAAGCCAGAATGCGGATCCGGGGCGAAAGGAAACTATAACACTTCGGCACATGTTCTAGCCTTGCTATTGATATTGGCCTTGAGCACTGGGTGTACGCATAGGTGAAGTGCAGACGTGCTGCAAAGCAGGGGCTAATTTACATGATAGCTTGCGGGTTTCCCCTTATCTCAAAGAAAGCTTCCCGAAATACCGGTGCTGCCAGATTCATATTCATATCACAGCATTTTGGCACTGGAGTATTGATTGCAACCGCATTCGTTCACCTTCTGCCTACAGCTTTCACATCTCTAACAGATCCATGTCTACCGAACTTCTTCAGCAAAGGTTATCAGCCACTCGCTGGGCTGATCGGGATGGTTTCTGTGCTGATCGTGGTTGCGATTGAGATGTTCTTGACCCAGAAAGGAGCCAGACATTCTCATTCGCATGGGGAATGGGACTCTGTCCCCGAAGAAGACGATATACATAGCCATGATGCAAACGGCTCCTTGGCCCCACCACGAAAGAAAAGAACTGGCCGCTTGGGAAAACTTGGAGTTAATCGAAGGCCACACAATATTGCTTTGGAAGATATAGCGTCCTCGGAAGGACTTGTTGCGGGTGTCTCGCCTCTTCCGGCATCAACACCAGAGATGAGGCCAGCGAGAAAAGATAGCTACGATGATAATTCGGATTCTGACCTTGAGCTTGACTTGGAGGAATTAGACCCTCAACCATCTTCTAATCACCAAGATGTCGAGCTTCGCTCCCCCGCAAAGAACCTTTCACCAGAAGAACAACAAAAGCGGAAAATTCTACAGTGCATAATGCTAGAAGCAGGAATTCTCTTTCATTCTATTTTCATTGGTATGGCGGTATCAGTAGCTACAGGGCCACCTTTCGTTGTATTTCTTGTTGCAATCTGCTTTCATCAATCATTTGAGGGGCTCGCCCTCGGCTCTCGAATTGCTGCATTAAAGTTTCCCAGCACAAGCCCGCGGCCTTGGCTGATGGTGCTAGGCTATGGGGTGACAACACCAATCGGCCAGGCCATTGGTTTGTTGGTGCATAAGATGTATGACCCTCAGAGTGCGGGTGGCTTACTGATGGTCGGGTTTATGAACGCTATTTCGTCCGGCTTACTATTGTTCGCTGGACTGGTGCAACTTCTCGCCGAAGACTTTTTGAGTGACAAAAGCTATGGCCTCCTGAAGGGCAGAAAAAGATGGGAAGCCTACCTCGCAGTCATTGGCGGAGCAACACTTATGGCACTTGTAGGAGCATGGGCATAGATTTATAGTTGTGTTCGCATTGCGTGGCGTTATGGTTCCGGTAGACAAATTTGGAAAATGTCATCCAAAGGAACATATACATATACATGTATGTATGTTTTAAAATTTTCAACAGATTATTGACATAATATTACTTCCTCGATACTTCACAACAAGAATTTCTTGAACCAAGTTCGTTTTGAGAAACGTACTTATGCCATTTATCTTTTGCTATGTTACATCACAATTCTCCAGCGAGATGTTTTCGGGATTGAATCTCCTTTGAGTCAGTACTAAGGGTTAGAGTGCTAATTAGACGGCGCCTTACCAGGGTGGTATGCTTCTCTTCTCAGCTCTTGCAACGTACATGCACACGGGCGACATCGTTGTAGAAGAAAAGCAGACGAGACTTTCGTGATGGCAGCAGCCAGTGTCTGCAAAGTTTCAACCAAAAAAAACGCCCCAGTAT
>Ga0247807_10000293_pt1 | contig 31959 bp, 26 predicted proteins | sample UWRJL074202C1_FD_179931 | JGI IMG/M metagenome (GOLD analysis project Ga0247807, IMG submission 179931) | Plant litter microbial communities from Arlington Agricultural Research Station in Wisconsin, United States - UWRJ-L074-202C-1 | ecosystem: Environmental > Terrestrial > Plant litter >...
AGTGTTCGGAATGGCTTTTTAAATAAGCTTCTATTAGTCGGTTGCCCCTGGAGCGAACTCTCATCTCCTATCCCATGACACCGATGAACTCTACGAGAAGCGCCAAGGACAACCCCCAAAAGCTTCTTTCTGTTGCACCCTCTATATTGCCATACCATTGTTCTAAAAATAGCATGCGATACTGGGCACGAGTTAGAGTTAAGCTCTCAAGATATAAGGTATAGGACCGCTCCCGTGCGCAAGCCTGAATTCAATATAGAGAACATCCAGAACCCAATTTGTTCGATCGATGCAACTTAGGATGGATGCAAAGACATAAAATAAGCTGCACTAAAGTTGCCCTTTGAGCTTCTAGAAAGTCACAAAGAAATATTGTATTATTCAAAAGCGAGCCCCGTTCAGGAATTGAGAAAACGGACTCTAAGCTTTGAGACTGGCTAAGGGTCAGGTGATTCAGTGATCGAGTTATCCCTAAATGTTCAAAGTCTCACTAGGAAAAAGCCCGACCGAAAGTGTGTTTGTGATACGCGTGACAGGCGTGACAGCGCCAGTTTTCAAGAGTGGAAATAGAACGGCACCAGCAATAAGGGGGCTCTCGAAAACCCATAGATATTGTTTCGCCCCTTGGCTTGTTGCTCTCTTTAGAGCTATGCCCACCAGAGCAAGATTTGAATTGCTTCGTGATCTTAAGAATTGTTTGATGTCTAATCTGTAAGCCTCGGCAAATCGAAACTGGTCTTGCTGTTTCTACTGGGAAGAAGAGATGTAATGAGCTGTTCTTACAAGCTATGCGCCATCTCCCTATACATAAATATATGGCTGAGGGTAACATTTGCACGGCGTCCTGGCTTTCACGTTAATATCACGTTCCAAGTTTTGCTTGATAAGATTAAGTGTGAAGCTTCCTTTCATATTGAATGGCTAAGCTATCAATTTGCTAGACGACAGTTCATGTCCCGTAAGGTCTAGAATCACATGAACCCACAATCTAAATTAAGCTAAAGCGCTCAAGAGAGCTGTATACGCTGGCTTGGGCTTGTAGCTGCCGTCGAAGAGAAGGCAGTTGGAGTTTGCTCTCCACGAGTCGGTGTCACGGATACCCCAAACAGTGATTCCGACACATTTGGCCTGGTTGAGACATGCTTTGAAGACATTGACATAATCATTTGATGCTGCGCCGGCAATATCAACCTCCGTGAGCGCAAGCTCTGCTACACCAGATCCAGCAAGCGTGCTTAAAGCACCTGCTGTGCCTGACGATTGGCCTGCGCTGAGATGTGTTTGCGATCCTGTTTCCTTATAAGTAATGGTCAAAGGAGTGATCATAGTCAAACTCACCGATTCCGTCAATGGGGATTCCTTGTCCTATCCACTTCTTGACCAAGTTGGCCATGCCCGTGGTCTTTGCATAAGAACCGGAGTCAAGGTTGTAGTCATTGATGTACCGCTTAGCATTAGGATCAGCAGCTTTGGCAGCCTCGAAAGCAATTTTGACGAAGCTTTCTCCAAGCACGCGAGAGAAAACGCTATCTCTCAGACCTCCCTGTTCGTTCAGGATCTCGTTGACCACGTCCCATGCGTAGATCTTGCCCTTCCATTGTCCGGCAGTTTTGGCGGCGTGGTTTTGGATCACGCTTGTCAGCGTAGAGGCGCTATTGATCTGACTGACCCATCCTGGTAGTTGAGAATGCCAGAGCTAAAATAGGGTGTGAGCAGTTTCTTCGGCAGTAAGAGATAGACGGCTAGGGAGGATTCAGATCATTTACTTACAAGTGTGTGGCCACGAACAACCTTATTGTTGGACGTTGCAAAATTGACGAGGGCATCACCACCTGTGAATCTGAAGTTGTTTTGAGATGATTCAATAGCGTCCCACTTCATGCTGTTCTCAGGAGTGACCTGACCAAAGTATTTCTTGACGATGTCGGCGTTCTGTGATACACCTAATAGACCCCTGACCAACGATGCGTTATTACATGTTTCATCTAGACAAGGCATGGCCCACAACCTGCGCACTTGTTTATACGACACCAGTGGTTCATCCAGGAGGACTCCAGCCAATGTCATAGAAACAAACTACATTTGCGTTGACCGTGGCCGTTACTTGTCGACTTACTGGTCTGTTGCAACGCCGACATATTTCTTTCCTTTCGCCTTGAAAGCAGCATCAAGACTACCCACGGTCTGACGTTCAGCGATGATAGGGGATGACAACACTGCAAAAGGTGCAGCCAGGAGTGCAAGAAGTATTGAGTGATGCATGGTGACACAAAAGACAAAGAATGTTGTTGGAATGACAATGTCAGATACTTGTGCCTAGAGTAAAGCTGCCGAATACCAAGAAGGAGCTGAATGCTTTTATATTCAAATCTACATGATCAACGACTTTAGGCACGAGATCGCGGCTACTGGAGATACAAGTAAATTTAACACTTAAAGTATACAAAATTTATCCACCAGTCTGTCAGAAATGGATAAGGAGAAGAAAGGAAGACCCGGCTAAGTGGTAGGCAGGAAATGGTTCCTTTGAAAACCCACCAATTGCTCTATGGTTGATTTTGTAGATCTGTTTCAGCTGAGTGGAGTGTCAGCAGGTACCTGACTACATGTCATGGACTTCATCTTATTTAGAAATAATAATGCAAATTCAATCACCACATAAAGGCGTGCCTGGGGGAAATAGCAAACGAACATTTGCAGCTCGAAACCATGATGGGAGAAAACTAGTCGAATTTCCCATGGTCAAAACGACATGATCACGAACATAGGTATGACATAAACGGCTCAACTTGAAAAGCGCCTCCCATATGACACCTGCACATCCCCACCACTCATTTAAATTACGTGCATAAATTATTACCCCGGATTTGCAACAACTGCCGGACGAATGTGCATCCACCCCTCATAAACAGCACAGCTCATGGGAATAGGATAAGTGAAAAATGAACATCCAACGCATAATACGAATCTTGGCTGAGCATGGGTGATCTGTGATCAACATTTTACCGCCTCACTCGATACTTTTAGAGCCGCCCTTGAAGCTTAATTTCTCCATGCTTTCCTACACCAAGCCCCAGCTGCAACGATATTTGCATTCATAACAGTTTTAATGTCGTTTGCCTGCTAAGCGCTCAGCCTCATTTCAAAGTCCCTAGGTTGTTCCGACTGGGGAGCAAAATATTCGGAACCCACCGACACTATCCTATTTTCAAATGTATTGTACTACTTGGAACGAGCTTCGAAAAATGATCTAAACATCATTTCGAGCACCGACCATGGATTGCTTTGTCTACCGCACGCCTGTACATTGCTTCGTCGCCATATAATTCTTCCGGATACCATACATGTCTCGAACACTGTGAAGTGATGAAATTCAAAATCAGATACTTAGGCTTACGCATCGCTGTTTCCACCAAGGAAAGAATGTGTTTTTAATTAATCCTAGACCCACTTGGTCCACTGTGTGGTCATGATGCAATCGTCACATGTATTTGACACAATCGTTGGGCTTATCCCTTTGAAAGAATAATTGAATAAGGTTATAGAAATAAATACAAAGGGTGAAAGCAACATCCGGAAATCGTTAAAGCCTGTTTCCACCCAATAATAATAATTAAGACAGCTGCCAAGATCAACTGCAGGACCTCGTACAACAGGAAGAGAATATTGTACTGTGTGCCTATTTGATGGCAGTGGTAAACTGGCTCTATCCGCCAACAATAAACATGAATGCAACAACATCATACACAACATATCAATATAGATAAGAGAGATCATCAAAGATTACAAGAAGAATCCTTCAAATCTAGTCAACTCGGCTCCAATAATGACGACTTCTTCCTTGCTCCGGATAACTTCGATGTGGCAGCTGATATGAATTCGACTTCCGGTTTGATCGATAACCTTCATCGTATTCGTCGTCAACATAGCTATTAGATGGATAGTCTGACTGTGGAGTATGACGATAAGGTCTGGGTTCTCGCCCAGCTTGTCTCATTTTATCCTCTTCTATGGCTTGTTCTTGTGCAGCTAAATCATCAAGTACCTCTTGTCTACCCTTTTCCTTTAATTTCTCCTCATGATGATAGAGACATAATTCTTCAGGCCAAGGACCATTCTCTTTTGCTTCCTTGCAGGTCGGTTTGATGCAGCAGTGTGAAGAACAGTAGGCTCCAGGCTTGTCAGGTGCAGTTTCATCTGTGCATTTTGGATCTTGACATTCATGATAGATACAAAATTTATTGATTTCAAGATCGCCGTTCACATTGCTAAAGTTCGGCAACGCCTGGCACCCCTCAATATGACATTTGTGCCGGTCACAATATGGTCGCTTTTTTGCAGGTTGTGCTTTAGCTGAACAGCCTTGATAGCGACAAGAGTGTAGACTGCAAAATTCCGAATGTTGCTGAGAATCCTTTGTGCATGACTGAAATATACACTGAGGAAGGTAATGCTCTTCACAAAACATTTCGAATTGGTCGTCAAGCTGGAGCCTCTCGGCCGTACACTGCGGAGATGTACATGTGTTGTGATCGGAACAGAACGGACGATCTTGAAAAGTTCTCTTGTCACAGTTGTCAACTGTGCAAGTATGCAACTTACAAAGTATTCCTCCATCTTTCCAATTGACGCATGTAGGCAATATGCATTTGCTTAATATATGACTAGCACAAAGATCGCTATGAACATTTGTACTAGGTTTGTAAACCTTTCCCTCTGCGCAGCCTTCTACTCTACATGCATGTTCAGTGCAAAATGAGTGTGGTATATTTGTCTCGTCAGATTTTCTAGGAAGACTGCAGCCGCTGAACTCGCATGTAGTATCTAGTATACATTAACAACAATGCTGCTGATAGAAGTACTAGGGCTCTGTGACTCACGGAATTCGCATTTTTCTTCAAGTCCCTTCTTACGCGAAGTGCAAAATACTCCACGTCGGTCTTGAACAGGGCATTGGTCTGTATTCTGTATTAGGCGAGAACCCTACAATTAACAGGAGAACTGACGCTTTAAGCAGTATTTAGCATCTCTTGCATCCCTATGGCCATGTTTTTTCTTCTCCACACACGGCTCACATCGACCTTCGTTGGAGCCACGAGCGCGATGTCTCGACATGACTGAGGCGTGATGATATGTATGTCGACGAAAACCCAAATGTGTTAGATGTGGACACCCAACCGCGCATGTATTGGTTTTAATTGAGAGTCAAGTTCCAGCGATATGCAAGAAAACGTTGAAGAAGTGGAGAGGAGTTCCTAATGGTTTACAAGAGGAGCGGCAAGTGCAAAGAAACTGGGCGTAGGCTGCGTCGCCATCATTCTAATACAAGGCATTGTCGCCTGCACTTTGTTACACGCTCTAAGCCTTTCCCTGCTGCCTTGTTCTCTGTGAGGCTTTTCGGCTCAAGAAGAATCAGGCTCCGGATATGTTTTATACTTTCTTGTCTAAAGCTACCCAGATCGAAATAAGGAAGTATACAGACTCCAAGCTACCTAATAGTGCTAGATATATGGAAATGGATCGGTTTCAACTAATGTTTGTACGGCGGCAGTTATGGTGACTGATTTCAGAAAGGCTGCTAATTGTTGAAATAGTTTGAGACAATACATAGCCTTACAACAAAAGCGCCATGGAACTTTGGCTTCAGAAATCACATGTCCAACCAAACAAGTCCCATGGACCTGCTTAGGAATCAAAGGTAATGATGTAAAATCAGAATATGCGTCGCTTTACAAGGGTGCTTCGATTCTCGAAATCGGCTGATTCGGACGTGAAAAGCATCACGACTTCGGGTGTAAAATGTTGCGCTGGCTTGGTGGCAAACCCAGACAGGCTTCTTCGGTGACCCAAATATTCAGCCATAAGCGCATGCTTGTAGCGAAGAGAGAAAAGAGGGAAAACTTCAGTGGTACAAGGACTGCAGCTAGGCGGATTCCATTTATGAGCATATCCGCAAAGCTGACACGGGCTTGTACACATATTCGAGTATAATATCAGACTGCTGATATTTCAAACTCTGACTCATTTGCGCACCTCCTTGAGCCGATAAAACATTTTTTGGAGAAACTACAGATGAAAGAAGCGTGTGTTCGCCAACGGAAAATGTAACAGCTGACGACTATTTCTCGACGATCGAAAAATCTGAGCTGCGCCAGTATCGTAGTGCTTGAAAGGCTGACTGTTGCGAATAGAGATCCGACTTCGATGATGAGGCTCTGGGGCGAATGATCATGTGAAATTAACGATGAACTGTCAATGGTGAACCATGTTATAATCTTTGATTGTCAAGATGGTGGTGTAATTGGTAGGTGAAAAGCACACGCTAGCCTCAACGATATCCTGGCGGCTGCTCGAACTCTCCATTTTGCAAAGAACCAAGAGCAGTGCGTCAGTATATAAAGCTCGGTGTAGCGTGAAGGTATAGCGTGGCCAAACCTCATTAATTATAGCGCTTCTCGGCAATTCGAATAGTTTTGATACCAGCTCAATATCCGATCTGAACTCTTCAACTGAAGCGAATTAGTGCAATTTATCTTGATGGTGCTTTTCCGATTCACCGTGAGCAAGAACGTCAACTCTGAATACCAGATGCAGTATAATATAATTATGTGAGTGGCTGACGTGTTGTGTTTATTATTGTGGTGGCTATGCGACCATGTTCGGTGCCCATTGAAATGCCTGGTTATCAAGAACCATACGGTGCTCGAAAGTAGATTTTACTTTGTGTCACCTGAGCCTCTAAGCAGGAAGTTGTTTTTCAATCGGTAAGCCGTCTCTCTAATTGTACATCTTTGCATTGTGGCTGCAAAAGCGCCCTGGTTCCAAGAAAGCCTTTTCAGTGCGAAGCGTAGTGGTGTCCCTGCTATTCATCCCAAGAAATAAGGCGAAAAGAAATCTACCGCAACAGCCTGTAAGGACATCAAATAGGCCGATAAACGAGAATTCATGTCAAGCATGAGAGATCATGCACACTATCTGGTGCAATAAGAAATCATTCATGATACATAAAGGTGGAGCCACAAATTAACCAAAGCGTTCCGTAATAAAACTGGTGCTAATCTTCACGTCGAAATCCACGATGCCAAACAACACACAGATCAAGTTGTAGTGAAACGACGGAAGACCCGGTACTCCATAGAAAGGATTCTTGCCAAACACAAAAGCCACAGGACCTTTGACAATAACCTTAGCAAAGACGTTATTATGGTGGTGGGAATCACGAGGGAATGTTGTAGGGATCAGACCCTGGTAAAATAGGATCGAAGGACGGCACTGCCTACCACTTCGCCAACCACAACAACGGACTTCACACACTGAAAAACATGAGCTAACTCAAGTAAAGCTATTTCGTGCTCCACAAGACTAAACAACCGTAATAGGATTCTGAGTTTGAGCTTTGTCTTATCCATGAATTTATTTTGAACCTTCACTTCTGGAGGCGGAGCTTATTTCCCAACGATGCTCGGTAGCGTTACCAGAGCCCGAATAGTAGATAATGAATTTGTTTCCCCTACTAACAGAAATAGCCTCAGCAACAAGATCAGCAGATTTCACTACCCTTCTTAATATCATATCCTACCTAGACTTCATCTTTTAAGAATGGCTCCTAACACAATGCCATCAAATTTCTTCTCTCTTTCTAGTCTCCTTCTCGCAACATCCGTTTTCTATGCTCTTTCAAACGCAGCACCAATTCCCAAAGTCATGGATGTGGAAAGCAGAGATAACACCCTTCTACTGCCCAGTCGAGATATGTGGAGCGAAATTGTCGTAGGAGATTCGGTACTGCCCTCAGGTAGTAGCTCCCGAATTCTCCCAAGATCGCCAGCGGAGAATCCTCCGCCAAGCGCCGAAGCCAGGCATGCAGACTTCTCTGCCCCGAAGCCATCACCAGTCGCGCGAAGGCAGGTATTTCCCCGATTTCCGCTTGCTCGGCCTCTTGAAGTTGGCACGGTGATCTCGAAGACCGGAAGCATTAGAGAACCACTGATTCCAAGAATGAGCGCAATGGATCCTATAGAAGAGATGGAGAGGAGAACAGATGTGTTTAGAAAGGCAACTTTCGATCCGAAGGAGCCTGCACAGAAGAGAGATAATATGAACGCCCACATTGGTGCAACAATGGTCTATACCGGGAAGCTCTTTAGATGAGGATTAGAAATTGATACATTGGCCGGAATCGCTTTGGAATCTCAAGAGTTTGGCGTTTCGGGTGGGCATTTCGTTTGTATAAAAAGTAGCTATCGGCGTATTTAGGCGTACAGAGCTCTCACCTAAGAGAGTTCGGCTTCAGAGATCTGGCGTAGCGGTGGGAATTTATTTTGTACTAAAGAGGGCTTCGGTCGTCTGTGGAGTTTAGATTTTAAAAGAAAAGCATCTTATTTCATTGTTCAGAAGCGGTACTAGCACTTCCAAACTGTTCCAAAAAAAAAGTTGTGAGTAGAGGCTGAATAGTATCAAACGACCTCACCTAAGACGAATATGTGATATTCTTATTCACTATTGCATATCCGTTAGCTACATCTGTACATTAAGAGAGAATTTTGTTAATTTAAACTATGACAGCATGAAGCGTTTTCACTGCGAGGACAAACATCCGCTTATGTTCAGGGGCTTTCCTCAGGGGCAACTCGGCTATTTATTAGCGTCTACTTTATTGTCAAACTCAACATCACATCATGACTACCGGTTCAGCAACACGACCCCTCGATGCCCAAACCCTTACCCTCAAAGATGGTCGTATCCTCGGGTACGCCATCTATGGCTCTCCCTCTACCACCTCCACAGCTCCCACAATCTTCTACCTCCATGGCTTCCCTAGCGCCAGAATCGAAGGAGCCCTATGGCTGGGAAGCAGCTTCTCACCTGCTCTAAATGCGCAACTTATCGGCGTTGATCGTCCTGGAATGGGTCTCTCAACTTTTCAGCCCAGCCGTCGTATCCTAGACTTCCCAATAGATCTTATCGAACTCGCTGATCACCTCAAGATTGAGAAATTCCACATTCTTGGCGGTTCTGGGGGCGTGCCATATGCATTGGCATGTACGAAGGATATCCCAAAGACGCGGCTAATCAATACAACCTTGGTATCAGGTTTCTATCCTGGAAGCAGGGAGGGCATGTTGTTTGCGCTCCGAGCTTTGATGTTTGTAGGCTACTGGGCGCCTACATCACTCATGGCGTCTATATTCGATATGAAATTTGGTCGTGCAGCAAGGAATCCAGATCCAAAAGTCATGGAAGATCTCTTCATGGCAGAGATGCAAGGGCGGCCAGAAAAGGATTTGCAATGTCTAGAGAATGAGGAAGTAAGAAAAAGCCTAACCCGAAGCTTGAGTGAAGCGTTCGCAGGAGAGGGAGGAATGGGTGTAGCATGGGACTGGAGACTGTATAGTGATTGGGGGTTTGAACTAACGGACGTGGATGGGAAAGACGTCGCAATATGGCATGGTAAGGCGGATGTCAACACGCCGATTTTGATGGCTGAGGAAGCGAGTAAGTTGTTGACGGGATGCACGTTTCATGCCTTTGATAATGAAACGCATATGAGCTTGCCGTTTAATCATGTGGAAAAGATCTTGAATGATCTGTTGAAGCTCAAGTGAGTAAGAGCGAGTTATTTTTGTCATGGAATTTCATTATAACTTTGACGTGATTATCTAGTAGTCCTCCTAAGAACCAAACTTAGTAAGAATAGATCATGTAAAGCGTAATACTTGTGACACTAGTTATGGCTATGCCCATTGTCGTCATCAGAATTTGCATCATCATCCTCCTCATCCTCCCACTCGTCCGCACTCCCACTATTATCCTCACTATCCTCGTCTTCATCATCCCCGTATCCATCCTCCTCATCTTCATCATCATCTTCAAAATCATCCATCATCCCATAAACCTGTCTCTTCTTACCCAATTCATTCAAGATCTTCTCCTCCTCTACCTCATCAATTTTGAAGTCTTCGCTTTCCGGATACGTTTTCTTGATGAGCAGCTTGATCCTGTGTCTTCTTGCTTCTTTGGCTGCATTCTGATTCGAATTTGCGAACCCGGCCATAGCTTCCATGATCATAGCCCCCATATCCAATTGTCCAGATTGGACCTTGGCCTTGAGTCCTTTCATCCAGGTCTCCTGATTGTTCACCCATTCACGAGTAATATTACTCGTCATTTGGACCTCTGACCAAAAGATTGTAAACATCTCCTTCCAGTTACATGAGAGCTCAATGGTTTCATAGTCAAAAGAAAGCCCTGGTATAGGACCATCGGTGAGATCACTACAAATTTGAATCGTATGTTGAGCGCGTACAATGTTATCTCCAAACGCAGCTTCTTTCAGCCTTGTCGCCACGGCGGTTTTATGTTCGTCTGCGATATCGGCAATTTTAAAGACGGCGGTGTTCTTGTCTTCTGAGACACATGCATATTCAAATTCGGCGTCAAGAGCAATTTTGCCTTCTTCATCATTCGCTATCTCCCCTTCCTCTTATCAGCACCGATCGCAGCTAGGTAGTGTCACTTCTTACCCAGGTCATACCTAATAAAGGTTTTTGGAAGAATCATCTCTCGGAACAAAGACTCTACGCCAGCCCTAAAGACTCTGTTCACCTGGCGTAGGTTGAGCCACGCATTCGGCTCTCCACCACTTCCAGTCTCGGACGGAGTGAGAGTCTTTTCGATGATTCGAAGCCAAATATTGGTTGGAAGTTGAGCACATTTTGTAGCCATATTAGTTGAGAGGGTACTGGAGCAGAAGTTTTAGAGGGTTGAGCAGGGGATAACAAGAGCTCGATTGATTTTAAGGTTCTCACTGTGTACTTGGGAGGGTCAAATCGACTTCAACTTTCTGGTAATCTATCAAAATATGCCAGATGCTAAAGTCACGTGAGGTCGCTTTTGAAATGAACAATCCAAAACGCGCAGGGGTAACGTCAAAGTAAATATACAGGATTAGACGTGAGAATTACATAATCATCTATACCTTTTGTAGCCAGGTTTGTTTTAAGCTTGCAGTAAATTTAGATCCTATCATGACACATAATTTATCTATCTATTTGATTACGATTCCTATTGTTGATGGATCTTATCCAATTCATTCGGCTAGCATGAAGCTTCCTATGACAACAGTAATCCAACCACTCCGGGCCATTAAAAACTTACCTAACATCGAACCTCCTGTGCTAGTGATCGGTGATTCTCTATCTACCGCAGATAGAACAGCTCTATACACTCATCTACTTGAAATGGTAACTTTATTACGTGCATTACGACAACCCATTCTGAACCCTTTACAGGGGAAATATCCAGATCTCTTTAATTAATCCACCTCAGATCCATAGCAACTGTTGATTAAGGTCAGTGTGGATTCCAATATTCCTGGAGCCTTGGACACAGAGGTTTGAGGCTTTTGCAGAGTATTTACTTCGATCGGGGCAGTATAGAGTCTAGAAACAAAAGCACCTACAAACTCTTGTAGTGTTTGTCCAATCTCTATTTCACTTTCTAACTAGAAGCAGCTTATAACTATATTCTGCTGGACATTTAAAGTCATGAGCAGCAATGAAACATCTGCATTCTCATGAATTCATGCACAAGTCGACTAGAAATCCCACAGCCATCTAATTGGATTTGGTATATGGGGCATGACTTCCCTTTTCGGACTGCAAATAATATTCAAAAAGAACTCTTTCTCGAACAAATTGACCCACTGAACAGCGTGCTGGTACTGATGCTTTAGTCCCTAGGCTGATAGGCTGGAAGATAAGTATAGGGGGTATTATTTTAAATGCTGGAGTGTACTATAGTTCTCTATATACAATATATACGCCTAGCTTATTTTTGCTACATGGAAATGCCATCCGTCATAGCTCATATTCATCGTATCTATTACATCATGTTTCAGCTAGCTGAGGACGGATTCGAACTTGGTGTTGAAGTCGGAGCTGGAGACACTTCATCGTCGGCCTTTTTCAGGCTGGGGTTGAATAGTAATTTTACTTCATCGGCTGCTTTCATTAGCTATGTACATCTTGTGTCACAAAAAGGTACTTGCATCGTTGGTATAAGCCGTAGCTTGAAAAAACTAGAAGCGGAAGAGCAACTATAAACATGGTGACCTTTCTAGCATTGCTCTTATAATTGGCTGGCAGTGATTTGCTGCTCCCCATATTTGGTTTTGCACCTGCCCTTGTTGAGATGTTATTCACAATAGCCGAATTCAGGGCTGCGATGGGAAGTTTTGGGGCGGGTGCAGCTTTCGGAGGTGGAGGGGGTGCCTTTGCCATGGGAACGGGTTTGGATGTAGATGAGGCGGCAGAATAAGGCTTGACAACCTTTGGAGGAGCTGCGTGAGGAGGATCCTGATTCGGCTGCTTCGCGGCTTCAATTGGTGCTGCCACAGTTGTAGTCGAGAGGGAAGCGGGCATGTGTGGAATTTGACTCGAAGGGGTAGCAGGCTGGCTTGAGGACTGCGTGGCCGTGAACTTTGCGGACGGCGAACCCTGCTTCTCTTGCACTTTACTCAGTATCTGCGACCCTTGTACAATTGCTTCTCTATCTTCTGCTTTGGCTATGGGTTTTGTGGTTGTCGAGGGTGGGCTCTGGCTGCTAGGGAGGGGGGCTTTCGCCGGAGAGCTTTTTGGTGCAATCGCCTTAGGAGACGCCTTTCGTACTGATGCTGAGGCGGCTTTGGATGCTGTAACTGATTTTGTAGCTGTGGTAGATTTCGCTGCAACTGGTTTCACTGCAACTGCCTTCACAGTGGCTTTGGTAGACTTTGCCCTTGTGGTAGTTGTCTTGATGCTGTCTACCTCAATGGGGTCTACAATAACCTTTTTCGGCCTCCCCCTCTTTTTGGCAACCACTTCCGCAGACATTCTTCGTAAAATCGTAATTGCGTTGTCGAGCTTCGGCGTGAGGTCAAAATGCTGAATATTGGATTTGGCGCGTCGTGGCGGGTCAATTTTTAACGCGTTACCGAGAAACAGATCAGCCAACAGCACGGTTTGCCAATATCAACTACAACTTCAACGACGGGTTTGAAGTATTAAATAGCTTACAACTAGGAAGAGATTACGCAAAAAGGATTTGGATGAGTCTATACCTGTGCACGTTGATGGTTTTGCTTATAGAAACAATTCTTTGATGCATTGATCAAAGGAGATTACTCAACGCGCTGCGGACTGTACTATGCAGCACACCAGGTTTACCCACGCGGATAGCTGCTGCTACTTTAAGCTATTAGCAGGACAAATAAGAATAGAATATACTGGAGGTTCGAGTGAGCCATTTCTCGCTCACCGTTTGGAGGTAGTAAACTCAATGAGTTTTATCACGGTCACATGATCTGCATTGTTAAGATTTCCAATTTATTCTATCAGCGTGCAAGAAACATGCAAGCGCCAGAATACAAGATTCATGTCTTTTTTCCCAGAGGTGGATTCTTCAGGGAGTAGTTCGTCACGTATTTGTTATGCACCCTGCCTGACAACTCCAGAGACCTCCAATGCTCAATACGAATTGGTAGGAAGGATGACACCATTGATACCTATATATCTCTACATCTGCAATTTTCTTATTTGGATATGACCTGGGCAAGGCGCTAAGTCTACTTGCTTTCAGAATTCGTACTTTCCTTCAGTGGGAGCACTTCTCATCACATCTACTATAGCTTCAGTACCCAAATATTTCCTTTCTAATCAACTGAGCTCCTTCCACACCCCTTCCAATACTGTCTTATCTTACACACTAGGAAGCTGGCACCATCAATCGATCGATATTAGGAGCTGCAAAGCATTAGTATCGCTACGAGTTCAAATCTAGCAGGGGTTAAGGCGTACCACAGCCACCATTGTATCCTTCGAATCTGATCGAGTTGGTGCTTCCACTCTTTAGTGGAACAGTCAAGACACTCGTTTTCGGCGCGCGGTCCCCATCTGTCGGCACAAATGCAACTAGTTTTGTCACGCCGTTGACAATCACATTTGCATACCTTTGCTTGCTATCACCATTTGTGTAGTGCACTCGTATAGAGGTTGTTGTGTCTGCCGTGCTGCTTACAGCAGGGAATGTCAGCGTCCCTGCGTTAGAGCAACCGATATAACCTATTTCTGATGCCCCCGAGCACCCGGAACAAGACACCTTTTTTGCACCGTTGGCAAGGACCTGGCTTGATGCTTCTGCTTCGGGTGAGGTTTCGGTTGGACCAGCCGAGTATGTTCCTGCTTGAGCATTGATGATCCAATTCACTTGATTTTTCTAAGTGTGTTAGTGTTTTGAGCATAGTCGAGATATATTGGGAGAATTACCAAGGTGGCGGCCGTTCCTGAGATGGTCATTGGCAACCAGATGTATGTTGAAGAGGATAGGTCAGTGGATATCCATCTGTCTCCCATGTACCTGTTCTAGGTTAGCAATCACGTCTAGCCGCTGGAAAAGTCGTCATACATTACTACACCGTTTATGCTGACAACTGCAGTCGTTTGTGAAGAGTATGTTTTCGAACCGGTATCGGCAAATGTTTTCCATGCTGACCAAGGTCCAGAAAGAGACGTCGCTGTGCTATAGACATTGTCGTTTGCATCCTAAACTGTCAGCTTTTCGTCAAGGACGATTCCATAGCGGCACTCACCCAGCCTGTCAGGTGAGATCCAAACATGAAATATGTGCTTCCGGATTTGTAGATTGTGGGTGACTCAATGCTTTCAGACCAGAGATATGTTGCCGACTGCACAGTTAAGTAATCGCTCGAAAGTTTGTCGATTCGAAGACCATGTGCTCGCTATTGAGTGTTAGCCATTCGCTCCACCAAAAGACCATCAGGACCAACATCTTCTGTCAACAGGTATCCTGTCCCGTTGGTGTCTGTTTGAATTAGCTCAGCACTCTCCAAGTAAAGTAACGGTGCTGACCCTTGAAAAGCGAGATATCACGGCTCTGAAATCCAAGCGGCTGGAACGATCCCCTGAAATTGTCAGCTCTTTTCAAAGACTCCGTCAGATCTGGCCTCTCACTTGTAGCTGTATGCTCCACAGATGCTAGTACTAGTCGCAACTCCAACCTTTGCTTCGCCATAATTAGAACTATCGATGTGCATGTACATTACATAGAGCTTGGTGGCATCATTGTAGATCACATGGGGCCGCTCAACCACACGGCTTGGTCCAAGATCGCCGGATCCTTGAATGCTGAGCAGTTTGTTGACAAATGTCCATGATACAAGATCGGTGCTGGAATAGCAATTTATCGACTGGAAGGCAGTGCCGTCGAGCTTGTTCTCGCCGATCAGGTAGAAAGTGTTTCCAATCTGGTTGATTCCACCTCCATGAGCTTGGACATGTTGGTTTGTGCCCGCGGCAGTCCACGTCGCGCCTGGAATCTTAAAAATTTGTTAGAGAGGAATTGGTGTATAAGTTAGTGACGCTCACTATCTGGAGGGAGGCCGAGGCGAGGCGAATGGCTAAGAAACCTGCTGAGAGGATTGAGCGAAACATCATGCGATTACTCGAGAATGAAGTCAAAAACGAGATGGAGCAAAGTGCTTTGTCCTATCTGCAGGTTCTCTGAAGTAGCCACATGCTGAACGGCTCAATACCTTTCGGTACATTCGTCACTTTCACCGATCGCTCATGACCACTTCTCAAGGGCAAAACCCGGCGGTTCAATCTTCCGCAAACCAGCTTGCCATGCCAGAGTACTTTGCCTTGTGGCGGGGTACTGCAGGTACAATACCGCCTATATGGATTATAGTATAGTATCCACCACATTCATCCTTCCGAAGTGTAAGTGAGCAGCTTCCGACCTTGAATCTTTTTAATCTTGACTTCACGAAATGATGGCTACAATGTTGACTAGGGTTACGGAGGTCAGTGTGGAAGCTTGGAGATTAGAGTCTACATCGCGTTGAGATAATGCACGAGCTAGTTAGTACCCATCACCAATGCGGAACTAATATAAAATTGGAGGTTCAAATACTTCTTGAGGTATCGACCCAAGCTGCGTTCCTCCATTAGAACATTACAATGAGAAGGTAGTGACATGCTACTATTACTAGATGTTTTCATCCCAAGCTAAGTCACAACTATCAACTGGGGATGTTGGTTCAATTGCCGGCGACCCCTGTTTCCCCACACAATGATCAACAGCCTGCAGCCGCTCTGCCTGTCACCCGTATCATTATGCATCAAGAAGCGAATTTCCCCTAAACAATCTACATTCTCCCGAGTCGCCGAGCAGCCTCGGCTAGATGTCACTCTGTCGAAGCGCTCCAATCATCATAACGAGGTCTCGTATTCAGGTTAGAAGAACTTCTACTACAAACTTGTTGATATTCAAAGGAGGTGATAATTCAATATTATAGTAGATAATCGCTCAACTTGGCATTTATCTTGAGCTTCCTAAATATCTTACATTACTGCAAGTACAAGAGCAGTGCCTCCGAAGCGGCTACCGTAAATGTAGCCTGTCCTCCAGAGGTAGTTGTCGACTCAAACCTCTCGGTCCCTCCCACAACACAAGTTCCATTCGCGAAAGTCTGGCCACCGAAACTAGGGACTGAGCCCTGATCAACTCTTGAGTTGGTGTTTGGTGCTGTCAACCGCTTCGCTCTCACAGTGCTTCCCAGTCCGCTCACGACGAAACTTCCTGACCCTCTAGTTCCGCTGCCCGAGTAGTAGTCTGAGTTGTACAAGAGGACTTTGAGAGGCTTCTTCGCTGAATCATAGACTACATAACCAGCATATGATGTGGTTCCGGCATCAAGTGCAGAGATATAGGAGCCTCCTGCCATGGTAGCCACAGCCGTGTATGCGCCGTAGTAGGGAGCTCCAGTGGTATATCGTCCCCACCAGCAGTATTGGCAGGCTCCGACAGTTCCATGATGAAAGTAGGTACGCTTGATGTTGGTTAGCGATGCTCGGAGGACGTAGTCCATCGTCCATAGAGCGGCTCCGAAAAGAGGAGAGACTGCTGCTGCACCACCTCCAGAAACTAGGTTCATTAGCACCAATGTGAAAGAAAACAGAGAGAGAGCACCTACCCGAATTGGTTTCTCCCAGGACATATTCTTTACCAACTGCAACGGTAGCTGCTACATCCGCCTTGAATTGATTCATATTGCTCACAACATTTGCATGGCTCATCAAGGTAGTTAAGGATCCTCCAGGATAATTGTGATGAGAATAATCATATGCATATGATTCCGCGGTAGCATTCATGGTTGCAATCAGTTCCTGAGCACCCCAGGTCGGAGGAGCTACATTGCTGTTACCATACTGAATAATTGACGTTTTCCCCAGGGCTTGTCCAACGCGAATACCCCATTCGTTCTGCGATTCAGCATCTTCTGCCGGAGTCCAAGATCCACCATTGTTCACTACAATAGGTTGGTTTGCACCAGCCCAATATTCAGGTTCGTTGCCAAGCTCGATAGCTAGAAGATTGGTCATTCGACTTTTGGCTACCTGCGCTGCTGCGATGGTGTTGGCGATGTTATCTTTTCCTCGGTTGAGGCCTACGATGACGGAGCCAGCGTAGGTATTGGCTAACGTCATGTATGATGGTCCGAAGGTGAGAGCAGCTGGCGCATCGACTGGATTTGCCACTGTATAAGTGACATACGCATTGGAGGCGGCATCATAGGTTGCTCGGTCTCTAGTGTCAAGGTCAATTGATCATTCTTATATCCTTGGAGGAAGTTCTTACTGGGTTGTTCCTCCTAGTCTGATATGAGGCCTATGATGAATCATATCAGTAAACATCCTACGTTCAACTTCTTGAGATCCGGTCTGCATATATATATATATATCATGCCGAAACATGACAAACGGCAGAAGCACAGAGTCACACAGTCATCTGGTTTGGATAACGCCATGGAATGTTCTGAGATATGAGATTGGATTTTGTCTTCCTACTAACCATTTTCCCGTCAACGACTGAAAGTTCTGTCCGACCCGTTAGTAAAATCAAAGGTGGAGATTTCACAGGTTCTATTTACCTTCAAGCACTGATTGGTTGCGGTGACATTTGTAAAATACGAAGGAAACGCAAAGAATTCAAAGCTTCCGCAGTTAGAGCCATGGCTTTTCGGAAAAGGATCTGAACTCACGAAATGCCAACTGGGGACGGGTCAAGAGCAGGTGCTGAAGATGGAGCCACAGATGGAATGGTGTACGAAACAGTTGCACCATGGCATAATGCAGGCAAAAACAGCCACGAGAGATTCTGAATCGAAAACTGCATGATTGCTAGATGGATTAGACAGGTATTTCTGTTCAATGGACCGTGACGGATGGGAAACTCTGAAGGTCTCTGGCTCTTATTTATAGCTACCACCTTTACGCGCCATAGCTAGGCTCGGAATTACATTCCCCCAGGAGGAATAACGTCTTTCTTGGTTATAGCCCGCGCCTTGAAAGTAAAAGTTTGTGGGGTTCCCGCACGTGCGTATACAAGGTTGCGGAGAACCCTGGTATAGGAAGGAGAAGTTGCGTATTTATCCATGCCCCATGTATCTTGAAGTATCCCGGAAATGCCAAGAATACTTCCAGATCTGCTCACCACGCCTGATGCTATAGTATGCTTTTGCTTCCCGGTGACGCTCGCTATCCACCGACAATACAAAATTGTAGCGATTCATTACTATTCTGTACATTTCGCACACTACAATGATTTTGTTTTCACAGGGCTCTTATTCTTGAGGAATTGTATCGATCGAGAAAAGTTGGAGCTAATACTCTGCCCGCTATATCTATATCTGGTCGGAAATAGACGGTGATCAATACCCGATGTCATTATTGAGGCTTAGCATTTTAAATAAGAAGATAATAAAGATTTTATTTTCTTGAAGGGAATCAATGTAGTTTTTAAAAGAGCTATTTTCTTAGGTAACAGTAAAAACAAAGTTGAATCTTGCTATCTTTGTTTTAAATAAAGATATATATATATATGCTGTGAGGAGCAATGGACAGAGGAGTACAAGCCTTTAAAGTCGTATTCTATCATTCACCGAAGATTATCTATATCGTACAATTACCCCCCATTCCTGAAATTATATAATTCAGCGCCGTCCTGGCGCTACCCTAGCGTGGTAATCACCCCTGGATTTAAGCCGCATTACCACATGTCAGAATTCGGAGCCTCATATCTTTCGGGGCCTCACATATGCTTATGATTTTATTATATTATTTTATAATATGGCTTATAGTTTTAATGGAGTGGCTTTAGAGACAATACATCTAAATAGTAGTGAGGATATAGTGGAGTTTTCTATTGACCTTTGACTGATAATTTAGTGGTATTTTAAAAAAGATAGTAATTAGAGGTGCTTGAAGTTTATTATGAAGAATTTGTAGTTAAAATGTTATATTACTCGATATAAGAAAACTCTATTTTGCATAATCAAGCTTCTGTAAGAAATTTATAAGACGGTGGTATCTATACAAAAGATACTCGAGATAAGCCGCCATGAGGAATTAGAAGCTGATCGAGTATATCTTGCCTTCTGAGGAGTACGTCAGGTGGGTCTTGGTAATCAAGAAGTATGAGTAGTGTTGAAAGGTGTTTTGTGGTTTTGGCAGACTAGTTGCTGACCTTCTGGGTGTAGAGTCAAATGGTATTACGTCTGTGACTAGCTGTCATAACGGCTACAAGCTTAGAAAAGCATAATAAATAGTTGCGTGAAATAAAGGGTGTATTCTTGATGTTATGGTTTGCTATATATTGGTTATTTTGATGCATTCCACGATAGAGGGAGCCTGGGAACACAACTAACATTTTCGACAGTATTTGGTGCAATGTTTCCACAGTCTGATCTTTCCGGCCCAATGCTAAGGTAATTCACCAACCACGAACCCCCTTATAACTCATTCTTGACAACCTCCTTAAGCTTATTATCTTCAACTTCTCTCTCACTTTGACCCTAGTATTTGTCAACTATGAATGTTCTATTATTTCAATGATTTCTCGGGATTTGTGGACCCGATCATCTATTTAGTTGTATGTGGCGAAAGACATAGCGAAACGTTCAAGATGATGGGTGATGTATTATACAGTTGTTCCGCCATGTTAAATGCTCATGGTGCATTTAACAGATCTTAATGTCAAGTTGAAGCGAGAACACTGCAGTAATTGCCCACCTGATATTAGGCTATTTGTCGTAAGTCCTAGCCTCGGTCGCACCGCGTCCCAATTACACTCTCACTTCTCTGCTTAGTGCATTATCTAAACTTTTCCTATATATCCGCTACTCTACCCTCAGCAGGATGTTCTTGTGTCAGCGATTCAGTAGATCCAAGAAGACGAGAACGGAACCAGATCAGTTTATCTACAGCCCTCTCGATGCCTCAGTTGATGGCTTACGTCTCGTGACCATCGAACCTGCCAAAGATATCAAGGCTAATATAGTATGCACATTACAAAATGTCACTTTCGCTGAGAAGCCGCGCTATGAAGCACTTAGCTACACGTGGGGAGTTGGAAGTGATACAAAATGGATTACGATTAACCGCAAAAGGTTTGGGGTGGGCCATAACTTATTTGCTGCGTTGCAACATATAAGACGGACTGACCGAGGACGTGTAATGTGGATTGATGCCATTTGTATTAACCAATGCAACGTCTCAGAGAAGAGCCATATGATTCGTATGATGCCTTTCACGTATAGCAGAGCCCTGCAGGTCATCGTATGGCTTGGTATATTTGTGAACAGCCCGGACCCAGCAGAACTAGTTCGATTTTTCCAAGCACCCACGGAGCACCCACGAGGAGTACTGCCAAGTCCACGCGTTCAGTCAACTCTTTTTGCTCTATCTAGAAGAGAGTATTGGCAACGGGTCTGGATAATTCAGGAAATTGGGCTGGCCCGTAAAATAATAATATGTTTTGGAAGCTTCCATGTGGCATGGGAATACTTTGTTGCTGCCTTGGGGTCATACGAAAAATGCCACAATAGTCTGCCTCTGAGATTTCAGAGCCAGTTGGATAATAAGTACTCAACTGGCCACAAGCTGCAAACCTTGATTGAGGCTCATCAAAACAGTCTTTGCAAGGAGCCTCGAGATCACATTTATGGCTTGGTTGGTCTTGCAATAGATGGCGGAGACCGCTTTCCAATTGACTATAGCAAGACACTATTCGAGGTATGGAAAGATACTATCATGTTTAAGGCTGCAGATCAAGACTCACTTCAACACGATATTATGCGCTTCGGGAAGACTGTACAAACACTACTCGGAGGCCCAAAAATTGCAACATTGGATGATATACAGAGCGAAATTCTCTTATATACGGAAGCTCTCAACAAAATTTGCAACGAGGAATATAGATTCGTGCAAAGTAAAAACAGCCAAGATATAGGTTTTCTCAGAATTCCGACACGGATCATAGGCCAGATATCACACATTGGTCCAACACATCAACAGATGATCTCTGAAACTAGGAAAATCGCTCAATGGAAAGCTAGTATATATGAATATATTCCAGAAAATCAACTTCCAAGTGTGAGAGAGGAGAGTGATTTATTCATGGAGGTGTTAGAAAATGTGAGTGAACAGAGTCTAAAAGCTATTGCTAGTTATAATCGAACAATTGCCTGGGAGCCAACGTCAACACAAGAAGAGGCCATTCTACAACATGGAAGATGGTCGCAATATGAGACTATTAACACCAAGGCGAATTTGACATTGCAACCTGAGGCGAGACTTTTCTTGCTCTCACAAACTAGCGAATTCGGTGACTGCTCTTCTAGCAAATTGGGACTAGCTCCACCAGAAGCACAGGAGGGTGATTATATTTGCCAGATTCAAGGTATTACTAAAGCATTAATAGTAAGAAGAGCGTTAATAGATAGAAAGCGGGTTGTCTTCAGAATCGTGGGGACTGCTGTTATGGCAGAAAACAAATCTTTGGCTCGAGTTAGGAGGAAAAATATAGCACATCTTTCCAGGTTTGGAATTGCACGATTTGATACAATTGGTTGGCATGAAAAACTTGATGTGTTTATAGATATTGGTACAGCATTTGATCTACTTAGTTAGGAACTTTTGATGATTCCAATGGAATTGCTGCGCAATCAAAGAAGTTATGGATAGTACCATATTATATCAAATTCTGGTTTTCTCTAAAAAGCGTGAGGCAAAGACGTATCGAGGAAACTACGGAGGCAAAACTTTTGACGCGGTTAGGTTTGCTTTATCCAAAATCCAATCGCGTCACCTAATAAACAATCCATTTTAGCCAGATACACTCGAGGGGCAGCAATAGGTCAGTTTGCCGATTTGTATATTGGCTAACTGTAGTATTAAGCTAGTATCTGTCTCCAACAGGCTCGTCAGTACTCTAAAGATGGTCTAATAACAAGATATGTAACGTGCATTGAACGGCGCATCCCGTGACGAGACAAACCATTAGTACTTTGAACTCAATCAATTCTAAACTTCTGAATATTGTAATGGATTGATTTTGGGGAATGAAAGTTGCATTGGCTATTGAGGACATGATGAATGAGAGTCGAAGGATCTGGGGATATATAATTGTAACTGGCTGTGTTTGCTGTAGTGGATTTAGTATTACCTTTAGTTGACTAAGTGTAGCATTCTATATTTGCTATGAAGAATCTTCTAAGTTAGTTAAGAAAGCTAAAATTGAAAATTAGATAGAAGAAAGGTTGATGGATAGGTAAATAAGGTTGGTTGTTATTGGATAAGATATCTGTATAGATAGCGTTTAATTGGCGCATTTGATCTGCTTGTAAGTTAGCATAGGCCGAATAGTGTGAAAGGTTCTTTAGAATTTTATGGTGATCTTACATGTAAAATCTTTGATTTTGTTTTGCCTTGATTTGCTACAGAGATGAATTAAGTAGATGATATGAATTTTTAGTGCTTTTGATTATGGCTATTAAATAATAGCTATTTTTAGCTATAGTGTCTGATTAGCGTTACCGGTCAGCAGGATAATCTGAAATAGGAATACAATCGTTTTTGTTCTGAGTGTATTTGCTTTTGCTTCAGAAGCTAGTCTTGCTTTTTTATCTTTTCTCTTGTTTATTTATTATATTTATTATACCGTTATATTAGAAGTTACTAGATAGAGGTTTGTGAACTCTTCACTTAGTTACAAAGCTTCTAGTTGTTTGCAATAATGCATGCTAACTTGATTTTCAAAGTTTATGTATTTAAATTCTTCTTCATGTCTATCTTTTGTCAAGATGAGTTTCAAGATAATTTGGACTATGATTGGAACCTTTTTTGGTCGCATGGGATTCGTATATACAGGTGTTGCGAAATACATATCCATGCAAGTCCTGCCGATGGCCTATGTCGGGTGTTGAATCGTCTAGCCCGATCCTATGTCGTTATCTTCATGCAGATACCCCAATCACATGTTCTTTCGGCTTTACAAGCAGCCGCACCTATCTGATATGGTCGTTGCTTGTTGAGAACCTTTCCATCAAATACATTCCCCAATCACTGTGCGCCTAAAGCAAAGCCGAGCCATGACCACTCCCAAAGTGACGATAGCCTGTGGTGCACCTTGGCAAGAAGTAGCTGTCGATAGACAGGCTTATCGTGATACAACTATTTCTGCAGTTGAACCTGTTCTCCCTAGCATTGCTGATGTTCAATCAAATACTATATCGCTGGCGAAGCAGCTACTGACGGCAGAAGAAATCAGAATTACCGAAAGCACAGTGGAGGAATTGATCCCTGAAATTACGAATAGCTCGTTGAGTGCTGTGAGCGTGGCTAATGCATTCTTGAGAAGAGCAGGACTCGCCCAGAAAGCCGTAAGTCTCCTTTAAAGAGATGCTGGACTATTGCCAATGCTGGTTAGGTGAATTGCATCACTGAGTTGCTCCCTAAACAAGCTCTTGCTCGCGCGGCGTATTTGGATGAATATCTCAAGAAAACCGGCCAACCTTTAGGACCTTTACACGGCATACCTATCAGTGTTAAAGAACATGTAGGTATGAAAGACCTAGACCAGGATGCTGGATTCATTGCATGGGTTGGTAGAAAGAGTAACAATCCTCATATCTGCCAAATTTTGTGGGGGGCAGGAGCGGTGTTCTATGCGAGAACTACGCAGCCACAGAGCTTGATGCACTTGGAAACGAGTAGCAACATCTACGGGTAGGGGGTCATCACACTGATGTGAGATTAGCTGACGAAATTTCCGTAGCGTCACGACGAATCCCTTTAACACGAGTTTGACTAGTGGTGGTAGTTCTGGTGGAGAGGGGGCGCTAATTGGATTCAGAGGCTCCTGTTTGGGAATTGGAACCGATAGTAAGTCTCTGCAAATGTCGGTTTCCATTATTTGTGCTTTGGATATTATGATAGGGCACGGTCATGAGTTTTCTGTCGAATAATTCGTCATTGAAGAAGACTTATGTCCTCGGCGAAACTATCTACTCTCTAGTCTATGATACATATGATCCATCAGCTAACTCTCGGGTCAACAGTCGGAGGATCCATTAGGTCGCCTGCTGCCAATAATGGTAAGTTCGTTCCATATTGAGCACAGTTTTCTGAGTGTAGCTAGGGGTTTATGGCTTCAAGCCGACTACGGGACGTTTGCCTGTGATGGGTTGGACTGCCACAATGGGTGGCGCCGAACATATTGTTCCTACAATTGGTCCCTTGTCAACTAGTCTCGAGGGGTGCAAGCTGTTCACTAAAACTTTGATCGACAAGTCACCGTGGTATAAAGAACCATCGTTGCTCCCTTTTCCTTGGAAAGGAGATGATTTTTTCGAAGGGAGAAAACTCAAGGTTGCAGTGATGTGGGACGATGGTGTTGTGCAGCCTCATCCACCTGTCACTAGAGTTCTTCGGCAGGTTGTTCAGAAACTCAAGGCGGTGGGTAATGTTGAAATCGTGGAATGGAAGCCGTACAAGCATGATCTGGCTTGGGCAATAATCGTAAGCATAGATACCTGCGAGATAGAAGATGGACTTACAGTAATAGGCCAACCTCTATTTCGCTGATGGCGGTGCCGAGGAGCTCTCTGCGATTCAAGAGTCCGGAGAACCGATTCTTCCACTGACCAAGCACATCATAACAGAAAATCCATACGTTGAAGCTCACACTATAAACAGCTTATGGCGAGCTGTCGAACGACGAGACACATATCGTACAGAATATGCCCAAATCTGGAACTCCACCGCAACCACGTCTGGCATCAATGGCGAGCCACAAGGTATGGTTGACGTGATATTAAGTCCTGTTGGCCCAGGAGCTGCTCCCAAACTTGGCACTTCTAAGTGGTGGGGATATACGTCTCAGTGGAACCTCCTCGATTATCCCGCTCTTGTATTTCCTGTTGACCAGGTCAGTCTAGATAAAGATAGCGAACGGGTAGATTATGAACCTAGAAACGAAAGAGACAAGTTCAATTGGGATTTATGGCGAAAGCATGGTGCTGAAGGCTACAAAGATGCTCCCCTCAGCCTACAACTCATTGGTCGAAGGTAATCTAGTGCAATCTCAAAACTGAGGATCCAGCTAATGCATGTGTAGATATGAAGATGAGAAAGTTTTCCAAGCGTTAGAAATTATCAAGGCCGATACAGGGCTACCGTTCATTGAATATGTCTAAAGTCTGGCACTACTCTTGACAACAATAGAAGCAAGTCATTGTGTTCTGAATTTAGTGTTAGGGCGATATCGCTGAGAATCTCTGCATCGATATTTAAGGCAATGTTAACTTGTGCCAGTTTGGGGTCGTCTGAATTCAAATAGTGCTTGTCCAAGTAGTTGGCCCATCTTGTCTTATTGCTCTCATCGCATCGTACCTGAATAGCTAAATAATCTGGACTTACCCGGCAGTTCGACACGTTTGGCTGGAGACCTAAGACCCATCAATAGCCGAGTTTGCTAGCATTGAACATAGCTATCATATTGCCCCATGCACCACTGCGAAATACACGATCTACTTGACGTTTAATTTGTGTGGAATCCAACTCTTTCTTACGATGCATCCTCAACAATACTACCTCACTTTGCTCCTAGTACCAGTCCAGCAATACCCCGCGTTTTCATCACAGCTTCACTTTCGTGACTGGCACCCCACGCGTGCCACGTTACTCCACCCTTCATTGGCTGCCGGCTTTTCATTTCGAAGTAAACAGTAAACCATGCGATCAAATTAGATGCTAGAAAAATCAAAAAGTAGGCCGAAAAAAATCTTCTGGTAGAACAGGATCTTCTGTGTCCAGAGAGAGCTCAGCTTTGATTAGTGAATGGATATACTGGCCAGATACCGCCAAATTGTTGATTGTACATTATCGTTCTCTGTCACGACCTGGCATTGACGACGTTATTCACACATCGTTAACTAGTGGCCAAAGCTCGGAGCATTTCATAATGTCTTAGCATATCACAAGGTCCAAACACGTTGCGGTGAGCAACCAAAAGCCCTGGATAGTGCGTCGTAGCAGGAGATAGTTCATGCACGCCACAGCTCCAACTGCACGGTGTGCACCAACCGCTCCACGCTTGATCCCTTTTCAGCATCCGATGGTTACACTGGTGACACTTATTGCATTCTCTTCTACCCACTCTATTACCGTTTACAGATTTGATAGCCAATTCCCAGATACCTTTTGCACCAAGCAGGGACTTCAAGACCAATCCTCTCGACGAGGCGCCTTGTAAGAGTACAACTGGTTAGCACTGCTTGAGGATCACCTGGCACGCGGCCCTTCCCAATGTATTTTGCGTGGCGAGGTGCTGGGTAAGGTACGTGAATGGCAGCTTGAGGGTGAATGACAGGACAGTAATGTGACGAAAAATGCAAAGCTACCCAAAACGTGGAGGAAGCCAATGTGACTACGTGCCAAGGTCGTTTGGGAGATTTTCATCCCACGAGATTAATCACTCGCCGCTGACGGACACTAACAGCGAAGTATAAGTTGAGCAAGTCCCAAGGTATAGTTGGAGGTTAAGCCTCGTGCTTTTGAACTCTTACGTCTTAAAAGCAGCTATTATCAATCAAGTATCATCGTTTCTTCTTGCGCCTTTAGCTTATAATTATAAACCGTACATATCTGTCCAATCATGTCTGAGATAACACCCCTCTCCCTCGAAGAGCGTGAAGCAGCTGTCTTGAAGCGTGAAGCTGAGCTTGACGCTCGTGAAGCAGAACTCGTGGAGCGAGAAGCTGCTCTCGCCAAGTCTGTCCCAGTAGAGAAAGGAGAAGAAGTTGAAAATACAGAGCCGCCGGCGGGTAAGCAATATCCCAAACCCAATTAGCCTGGCTATTCCTCTGCGAGTATTAACATTTATCTTGAAGCCTCCGACGTACCAGTCCTTGAACCTGTCAAAGCGGAGGAGAAAGAAGGGAAATCAGAACCAGTAGTTGAGGAGGCGAGTACTTCTGTGGAAGAAGCAAAAGCGGACGAACCGGTGGCCACGCCAGAGGCCCCAGCAGAAGTTTCTGTGAGTGACGAGAAGATAGAGGAAGAAGCGACACCAGCTGTGAAAAGCACCAGTGACGAAGAGCCTACTCTAGTGGCTGAAGAGACTACATCTGCGGAAAAGGCACCCGATTCCGTAGATTTAACATCAACTTCACATAGCGCGCCAGCGGAGGAAAGTGCTTCTGTTGGAGAAAGCTTGCCAGCTCAAAACAGCCTTGTTGAAGAAGCAACATCGACACAAGAGGACGAACATATCAAAGACTTAAAGTCCGAAGACAACACTTCAAGAGAGGAGATTCCAATCTCCATCGAGGAGGCAATTCCTACGACTGAGCAACCGGAATCTCAAGTAGCTGACGAAGCAGTCAAGGAGGATCTCCAGGCTTTTATAGCCGAACGTGAACCTGTCTCAGAAACCCTTCCAGCAGATCCAGATATCCCGGCGGTGGCGGATGACACAAAAGAGGAAGAAGCGCCTGTTATCGAGAGCAAACCAGTGGTGGAGGAGATCCCACTTCCCCCGCTCGAGAAATTGACTCTTGACGAGAGCACTCCAGTCGCTTCAGGGGAGGTAGAGGAGGCAACGACGCAAGCACCAGTTCAACAGGAAGAGGCTATCAGCGAAAGTGTTCCTGAGCTGGTGGTCCCAGCCGAGGAAAACACCAAGACATCCGCAGTCCCGGAACCTATTGCCGTGTGAAGACGATGGAAGATGTGGTTTGCCAAATGAAGCGGTATGTGTGGTGTGCGAAGAATGACTGGTAATCAAAAGCAGAGGAAGGTATTTGAGGCTAAAAAATTGCTAAGATGTAGTATCTAATTGCTTTAACACTAGACTGTGTAGTGAAGTCTTTGCTTTGTAGTTGGTGATAACTGCGTAATTCACAATTGATTTCTCTCAGCTTTATTCCTCAGTGTGACATGCTTTAACGTTGATCAATTCTCAGACTCGTGAACATAAATCTCTTACTCCATTCAATGAAAATTATGTATTTTATGACGACTGGGACTTGTGGAACTGCACATAGACCAACTCTAAGCTCGTCCTGCTTGCTCTGCACCCAATGACAAATGAACTTCTAAAAAGGATAGAAGAACTGAAAGAGTGATTAATACCCCCGCATATCTTGGGGTGCCCTGTACGCGGCAAGCGCCCAGTTGTCAAAAAAGGAACACCAAAAGCAAAAGAATAATGTCGATAACATTGATATGCACCCTCCGCTTATGAATGTTAGATTCTTATTCTGATATTTAGATAGTTCTCAGGGACTTACGGAATCGAACCCGGGGCCAAAGCAAGTACCAATCAATGGGAAGCTTCGATTTTACCACTAAACCAAGAGTGCGTAGCGTTTTGGTTCCGAAACTCGTTGTTGTAGGTCATAAACCATCGCGACCTCCCAACTAAGGACGCACACCAGATCCTTGGTCAATCATGACCTTAGCATTAAGATAATGATAAAGCGACTGAAAAAGATCGTTCAAATGTTTTGCCATTCATAATTAGAGCGAGGAAGTCAAAGGAATCTATCAAGATAGGCAAGATATGGAATGTTGCTATGTCTGGCTGCCTCGGTAAACAGAATTCACAGCTCGCTTAAGGGCATTTTCAGGGGTTGGTACACTGGTTCCAGAGATAAGATGATTTGAATTTAGGGACTATAACAAGTAGAATTGACATATGCTTGATCAAGAAAGGGGCTATCGACGAGGTGATGGCTTTCTTCTTTCTGATGTAGAGGGAGCAGAATTACCCGATTGTTGCACCGGGAAAGTGATGTCTATTTTGAAACATTGACATAGGACGTGCCCTGTAAGAAATAATTGTCTAGCATGTACATGTGTTGAAAATTATGTATGTGAGAGCGACTAAATACTCAAGACAGGTGGGTAGAGCTCAATTACAGCCCTGACTGTCATATGTTATAGATCCTGAAAATTAAAAGATATCTTACTTACGAGGTTTAGCAAGTCAATGCCAGTGATTTCTCTGTACAACCACAGAGACAGACTAACATTGTTTCCACCCTGCCAACTTACTCAAATAGGTCATATAGGAAGATATATGTCAGACTTTTTTTAATAATTCATTCTACTCTGATTCCAGCCAAATATTGTGCTTGAAGGACAAGCTTTACGGACAACTGTTTAATAGGACATGAAGTAATAGCATGGAAAGGAGAAAGTTCATGGAATGTGAAAGCTAGAAGAGAAAGGATAATTAAAATTAAGTCTTTATAGGTCAAATAATAAAATATTAGACAAGCCATGTTTGGAAGTCCAGGAGTTAGAAGTCTTCAAAATCCTTACAACAGTGGTTGACCTCATCGCCTCCTCACCCCACCAAGATTTTCCGTCCTTGACCACATTACATCTAGCATCGCCAGACACAACACCACAAGATGTCTGCCAAAATAGAAAAGATCATCGCGCGGCTGCAGGAAAAGTATGCCGCTCCGAATGCTAGATTCCTCTCACCTGCTAACTCCCATTTTACAGGATCTTAGTGGGGAGTTTCTACGAAGCGCAACAGCAAACCAGAGTTGTCGCCGCACGTTATGTGAAATCCGAGAACTGGACTGCAGCAATCGACATCCTCTTCAATGTCTCGCAATCCCTACTAAAGGCTGGCCAAGGTGGGAGCGGGGGAGACTTGAGCTTGTTCTTGATCGAGGTGTACAAGCAAGCAGAGCTGAAACCCGACTCTAGCAGCAAGGGCAAGTTGCTCACTCTCTTGCGACAATTTGATAGCGAGGAGCCTACAAGGAAGAAGTTCATTGGGGAGATGATAGGGTGAGTTTACGTGCTGGAGAATTGAGGCTAGGCTAATACCTTGAAGTTGGTCGTCCAAATGTGGTCAGTATCCAGCAGGAGAACCAGAATTACACCATGTTGCCGGATCCTTATATGCCGAAGAACACGATGTATACGATGCAGAAAGACATCTCACGCTAGGCACGAAGGATTCCCCGGAAGTCTTTGCTAAGCTGGAATACGAATGGTATACACAGGATGAGGCCCACACGGCTGCCATTTATGCAGCACGCGTTGTCTTCCCCTATCTTATGGTCGGAAATCTGCGCGATGCTACAAGATCACTACGGCTGTTCACAAGCAGATTGACCGAGGCAAACAAGAACCTGGGGGTGCAGGATGTAAGCAGCAACGGGTCAGACGTGCGGATATACCCAAGTATACCGTTACTAAACTTTCTGGGACTGCTATTGCTCGCTGTACAAAAGGGCAGTGCTGATTTGTTCAAACAACTCAAGACTAAATATGGAGCCCATATCAAGGAAGTAGGAACATGGGACGAGGCCTTGACTACGGTTGCGGAGATGTATTTCAACATCCAGAGACCCAGACAGGGCAATCCTCTGTTCGATATGATGGGAAGCATGTTCGGTGGAGGAGGTGCCCCTGCTGCAGCAAAACCTCAACCCAAGCGTGTAGGGTCGTCAGCGCCTGTGGTTGAAGGATTAGATTAAATTGCATTGCAATTGTCATTCCTAACGTTAAGCATAAAGTGACTCCACCATGTGAAGATTCCCTGGGTATTCCTCCAACGCCGTGGTAAGCAAACTAGACTCCATATCTATCGAATAATATCTTCCTCTCTCTCATACATCCAGTTGTCATCTGCTAGCTCTGCAACCTTGCCCCGTAATCTATTCTTGACCTGCTCCAGTAATTCTACGTTTGTCAGCTACAAGCAACCCATAGATGTTTGTTGAAGTTACCTGCTGGCTCACTAGGCGCACGGTTTCGATCTCTCTGGTGATGTTTGACTGCATCTGCTAGTCTCTGTCTCTCTTCTAAGGTCACATTTTAGCTCTATAAATATTCCCTGGCATGTCATCACTCACTCTCGTCTTCCTTCTTCTCCACACCGGGATCTTCGTCATCAATGTCGTCTTCTTCGTCTAGATCTTGCGAGCTAGCATCCAAAACCTCAAAATCCCCATTCTTATCGCGAATTACAATTTCTGAGGTCTCTGATTCATGGTCGTGGTCTAGACGGAGGGTTTCCGCAGAAGTCGAGGTCGAGGACGTGGTGGGGCGACGAGAGAGGTGTTGGTGGAAGAGATTGCGGCGGACACCTGCTGTGCGGAGAGATGAGGAAGCCGGAGGGGCTGGGGGACGACGTTCTGGCATATCCTAGGTGCTTTCGAATGGGTTAAACGAATGTGATTGTATATAAGGATGCTCTTACACGAAATGATATCTTTGTGCTGATGCGAGGCTGCTTTGAAGATCGGACGAGGCTGGGTTTATGTGGGGAAGGAAGGATCCTTGCAGCTGCTAACAGAATACACCCTTCATCTTTCCAATCCTCACTTCTAATCTCTCCAACTTCAATTCTATCTTTGATTTTCTCGCTAGGTTGGCTCGAGTTTTTGAATATCTGAATGAAATGCCTTAAATCTCTGCGCAATATGAGTAGAGTTTTTGAGATTCAACCTATCGGGAGATTTGCTGGGCAGAGCTCCCCAGTGAAACGACCTAGAGTGAGTGAATTTGACTTCATCTTGTTTATGATTGA
>Ga0247807_10000295_pt1 | contig 31871 bp, 32 predicted proteins | sample UWRJL074202C1_FD_179931 | JGI IMG/M metagenome (GOLD analysis project Ga0247807, IMG submission 179931) | Plant litter microbial communities from Arlington Agricultural Research Station in Wisconsin, United States - UWRJ-L074-202C-1 | ecosystem: Environmental > Terrestrial > Plant litter >...
TATGAAATCCTGGTATGCCAGTGCAATTCCTTCTTCCAGTTCAACTTTATGTTTCCATCCAAGCTGATGCAATTTGGAAACGTCCATTAATTTTCTTGGTGTGCCGTCCGGTTTAGTACTGTCAAAAGTGAGCGTTCCTTCAAACCCGACTACCTTTTTGATCAGGAGCGCAAGGTCCTTAATGGTCAGGTCTTCACCGGTACCAATATTGATCAGGTTAGGCTCATTGTAATTTTCCATCAGGAAATAACAGGCTTCCGCAAGGTCATCCGCAAAAAGAAATTCACGCATAGGTGAACCTGAACCCCATACCGTTACTTCTGAAGTACCATTCTCCTTTGCTTCATGAAATTTACGGATCAGTGCCGGTAATACATGAGAGTTTTGAGGATGGTAATTATCATTGAAGCCATACAAATTAGTTGGCATTACAGATATAAAATTACAATCGTATTGTGCGCGGTAAGCATCACACATTTTTATACCAGCAATTTTGGCGATGGCATAAGGCTCATTTGTCTCTTCCAGTAAGCCAGTAAGCAGGTATTCCTCCTTTAAGGGCTGCGGGGCCATTTTAGGGTAGATACAGCTGGATCCTAAAAACATTAGTTTTTTTACATCATGTTTGTATGCCTGATGGATGACATTGTTTTGTATTGCAAGGTTCTCGTAAAGAAAATCGGCTCTGTAAGTATTGTTAGCGATAATTCCACCAACCTTTGCCGCAGCAAGAAAAACGTAATCTGGTTTTTCGAGGTCGAAAAAGTCTGTAACTGCTTGTAGATCCCGTAAATCCAATTCTGATGAAGTTCTGGTAACGATTGTTGAGTAACCTTCCTTAACCAGTTTACGGTATATGGCTGAACCAACCATTCCCCGGTGGCCAGCGATGTAAATTTTTGCATTCTTTTCCAATGTCCTCCTTTTTTTTCTACAAAAATACGAATTAGAAACCAGCATCACTAAGAGAAGATTTAATTGTATTTTTGCGTAAAAATATTTTAATAGAGTGGGTAAAGATAAATTAAGGAAATTTGCTGAAATAGATACTTTTCATAACGTCTACCAGATGGAAGAAGGTAAACCATTACAGGGAAAATGGGCTGCTGAACATTTTAAAAACAATAATCCGGTAGTACTTGAACTGGCATGCGGAAAAGGGGAATATGCTGTAAACATGGCTAAGGCCTTTCCTGAAAAGAATTTTATTGGCATAGATTTAAAAGGAAACAGGATCTGGAGGGGCGCCAGGACTGGTGTAGATGAGCAGATCGAAAATCTGGCCTTCCTGAGGATTCAGATTGAAGATATTGTGGAGTACTTTGATCAGGATGAGATTGATGAGATATGGATTACGTTTCCTGATCCGCAGCCACAAGACAGCCGCGAGAAAAAAAGGCTGACTTTCCCGGGATTTCTGGCGAAATACAAAACCTTTTTAAAACCAGGTGCAAAGATTAACCTGAAGACAGACAATGATGGTTTATATGCTTATACGGTTGAAAAGGTAGAAGAACTGGGATTGGTCTGCCACAAAAAAACGGATCATTTATATACTTCTGAGTTTTATGATGAAGTATTGAAGATCAAAACACATTATGAGCGAATCTATCTCAAACAAGATAAAAACATCAACTATATACAATTTTCTTTAGTGTAATGGAACCTTCATTTTACGATCAGGTCTATGAAATTGTACGGTTAATCCCAAAAGGGAGAGTGACCTCCTATGGTGCGATTGCGAAAAGTCTTGGTGCCGGTGGCTCCTCGCGACTGGTTGGTTATGCCATGAACAATGCACATGGGATCGTACCAAAGATACCCGCCCACAGAGTGGTAAATAGAAATGGTTTACTGACGGGCAAGTTTCATTTCAGTCCACCCGCACTTATGCAGCAATTACTGGAAAATGAAGGGCTGGTGATTATTGAGGATAAAATCCAGGACTTTAAAGTGCATTTCTGGGATCCTGCAACTGAATTGTAAAATGATTTTAATTAAATAATAATGGGAAAATTAGTAGAAGAATTTAATGACTACCGTTCAAAGATGAACGATAGGATAATGGAAACGGCAAATACGAACATCAAACGTTTTTTTGCACTGGATACGACAACTTATGCAGAGGGTGCTTTAGACGTTAAAACCAAAGAGATGCTGGGACTGGTGGCCTCCATGGTGTTACGTTGCGATGATTGTGTGAAATACCATTTGGAAAAATGCTTTGACGAAGGCGTCAGCAATGCCGAAATCAACGAGGTATTTATGATTGCTAACCTGGTAGGAGGTTCTATTGTGATCCCGCATTATCGCCGGGCAGTAGAGTATTGGGATGAATTAAGTTTGTAAAAGATTTTTATGGCCGAAGAAATAGTAAGGTGCAGCTGGTGCGGAAATGACCCGCTGTATATAAAATACCATGATGAAGAGTGGGGCAAGCTGGTGAAGGACGATCATGTCTTGTTTGAATTTCTAATTTTGGAAGGTGCGCAGGCAGGACTGAGCTGGATTACTATTTTAAGACGCCGTGAAAGTTATCGCAATGCTTTTGCTGATTTTGACGTACAAAAAGTGGCTGCTTTTGATGATGCTGATGTGGAGCGACTGCTGCAGGACGCGGGAATTATCCGGAATAAATTAAAGGTGAACGGGGCGATCAGCAATGCAAGGTTATTCATCGCTATCCAGAAAGAGTTCGGTTCTTTCTTTGCATATATTTGGACATTTATGCCTGGCACGGCACCTATGGTAAATGATGTTAAAAATTTAAGTGGCTTGCCTGCCCGTACTGAAATCTCTGACGCGATAAGTAAAGACATGAAGAAACGGGGCTTTAAATTTTTCGGTACCACTATTTGTTATGCGTTTATGCAGGCAACGGGAATGGTGAATGATCATGTTTCAGGCTGTATAGCCCGTTAGATGATTTCTTTAATCCGGGATATTGCCGCCTATTTAAAACATCCGTATCTGGCGGGACTTCCGGCAAAAGTTGAAGATCCTTTCGGGCTGCTCTGGCGTTTAACTCTTATTTGCCTGATCTTGGGTATAGGTTCTGGTGTATTTATAGACAGGCTGGTGGCTTTAAAACTGCTGGCCAGTCCGGGACCATCCAGAATGGAGCATTTAAAGATGCCAATGGGTATCTTTTTCCTGATGGCCGTGGTGGTTGGTCCTGTTGGTGAGGAGCTATTGTTCAGGGTTCAGCTCAGGCGATTCACCCTCACACTCTTTTTTATTGCGCTCATTCCGGGGGCTATCCTGACGCAGTTAACCGGAACAAGTTGGGCTTATATGGTCAGCCCATTCCTTTTTAGTATCCTCTTTCTTGTCTACAGGCTTAACCTGTCAGGCAGCATTACCCTGAAATACAGCTTCTGGGTGAAAGTCTTCCCCTGGCATTTTCATCTTACGGCAATTTGCTTTGCATTGATCCATCTGGGCAATTTTGAAAAAGGAATTTTACTCCTGCCTTTCGGCCTCCTGTATACCTTGCCCCAGCTCGCTATTGGTCTGATTTTAGGCTATACAAGGATGAATTATGGCTTAAAGTATGCGATGGCCCTCCATGGCTTATACAATTTCTTCCCGGTGGTCCTCTTCATTTTTTCGAAACATTAAAGCTTAACCTGATTAGGTTTGATAACTGCCAGATGTTAACTTTGGACGTGAAATCTTCAGCGGTACTATAACATAAACTAATGAGGGCCTCCAGAAAAAATTAAAATATATAATGAAACCCTCGTGGGTTTATGGCCTGCCATAGCAATAACCACTTCATGAGCGCTTCATAATTTCTAAAAATAACTATATTCCGATGAAAAAACTATTCCTGCTTGACGGTATGGCGCTAATTTACAGAGCGCATTTTGCATTGAGCAAGACCCCAAGATTTACTTCTACAGGTATCAATACCTCTGCAGTAATGGGCTTTGCAAATACTTTGATGGAAGTGCTTAAAAAAGAGAAACCAAGCCACATTGCGGTAGTTTTTGATACAGAAGCACCAACTGAAAGGCATACTGATTTTGTAGCGTATAAGGCGCACAGACAGGCAATGCCAGAAGATCTTGCTGCAGCTTTACCTTATATTTTTAAGCTGATTGAAGGATTTAAAATCCCGGTAATTACCAAAGACGGATTTGAGGCAGATGATATTATCGGTACACTGGCTAAAGAAGGTGAACGTGCAGGCTTTCAGGTTTTTTGTATGACCCCTGATAAGGATTTTGCACAGCTGGTATCGGAAAACATCTTTATCTACAAACCCGCAAGGATGGGTAATGACATGGAAATCATGGGCGTACCTGAAGTCCTGGCCAAATGGGATATTGCAAATGTGGAGCAGGTAATTGATATATTAGGTTTATGGGGTGATGCTGTAGATAATATCCCCGGCATCCCTGGTATAGGAGAAAAGACAGCTAAGTTACTGATCAAACAATACGGGTCAGTAGAAAATATCATTGCAAATTCACATGAGCTCAAAGGCAAGCAGAGAGAGAATGTAGAGGCTTTCGCAGATCAGGGAATGATTTCCAAAAAACTGGCCACCATTATCCTAAACGTACCCGTTGAGTTTGACGAATCTACCCTGATACTGGAGGAGCCGGACAGGGAATTACTGGAGCCACTTTTTGCTGAACTGGAATTCAGGACGCTGGGTCGCAGGGTATTTGGTGATGGCTTTAACATAGGCGACTCTAAAAACAGCGGCTCGCAACAAACGGATTTATTCGGCGCAGTGGTAGATATGCCTGAAAATAAAATAAAGAAGTTTGACACTTTGCCTAATTTATTTGAACAGCCTGCTACGGCGAAAACGATAGCAGATACCAATCCAAATTACCATCTGGCAGATACTGCCGAAACACGGAAAGCACTGATAGACTTATTGCTGCAGCAGGAGAGTATTTCTTTTGATACCGAAACTACGGGTACTGACGCCAATCTGGCTGATCTGGTAGGCCTTTCCTTTTGTATTCAGCCGGGCGAGGGATGGTATATCCCGGTGCCGGAAGACAGAATAGCAGCTCAGGCCATTGTAGATGAGTTTCGTGTAGTACTTGAAAATGAAAATATTGCCAAAACCGGCCAGAATATTAAATATGATATCCTGATGCTGAAATGGTATGGCGTAAATATCAAAGGCAAATTATTTGATACCATGCTGGCACATTACCTGATTGATCCTGATACCCGTCACAATATGGATGTGCTGTCGGAGAATTACCTGGGATATACACCAATTTCTATCACTTCACTGATTGGACCAAAAGGAAAAAATCAGGGTACAATGAGGGATGTTCCTGTAGAAAAAGTGGTGGACTATGCTGCGGAAGATGCGGATGTAACCCTGCAGCTGGCGAATGTTTTCAGGCCGATTTTAAAAGAGCTTAATGCAGAAGAACTGGTCACCAATATCGAGAACCCATTAGTTTACGTATTGGCTGATATTGAAAAAGAAGGCGTAAGGATAGATATGGATACGCTGATCAACTATTCAAAAGAACTTGAAATTGATATCAGGAAATTTGAACAGAATGTATATGATAAGGCTGGTATTGTTTTCAACCTTGCTTCTCCAAAACAATTGGGAGAGGTACTGTTTGATAAGTTACAGCTGGATCCGAAAGCTAAAAAAACAAAAACCGGTCAATACCAGACAGGGGAGGATGTATTATTGGCATTAGCGAACAAAAGCGATATCGTTAAAGATATTCTGGAGTTCCGCCAGTTGCAGAAATTGAAATCTACGTATGTAGATGCCTTACCTTTGCTCATTAACCCAAAAACAGGTCGTGTGCATACCAGCTATAACCAGGCAGTTGCTGCAACGGGCAGGTTAAGTTCAAATAATCCCAACCTGCAGAACATTCCGATCCGTACAGAGCGGGGCAGGGAGGTCCGTAAGGCATTTATTCCAAGAGATGCAGATCATGTGTTGTTATCAGCAGATTATTCGCAGATAGAGCTGAGGATCATTGCAGACATCAGTAAGGAAGAGAATATGCTGGATGCTTTCAACAAAGGCATAGATATTCACACCGCTACGGCGGCTAAAGTGTATGGCATTACCATTGAAGAGGTGACACCTACACAGCGACGGAATGCGAAAGCAGTTAACTTCGGGATCATCTATGGCCAGTCTGCTTTTGGATTGTCACAAAACCTGGGTATTCCGCGTAAAGAAGCAGCCGAAATAATTGAACAATATTTTGCCCAGTATCCGGGAATTAAAAGGTTTATGTCAGACACCATGAATTTTGCACGTGAAAATGGATTTGTGGAAACTATGATGGGAAGAAGAAGGTATTTAAGGGATATCAATTCTGCCAATCAAACCGTTCGCGGTTTCGCAGAACGAAATGCGATTAATGCACCTATCCAGGGCTCTGCTGCGGATATGATTAAAATAGCGATGATCAATATTCATCAGGATATGAAAGATCAGCAGCTGCAGTCTAAAATGACCATGCAGGTACATGATGAGCTTGTCTTTGATGTATTGAAAACAGAAGTGGAAGCCATGCGCAAGATCATTACGCACCGGATGAAAACGGCCATAAAAACAACGGTGCCGATAGAAATTGAAATAGGCGAGGGTAATACCTGGCTGGAAGCACATTAAAACAAAAGGTCCCGGAATTTTCCGGGACCTTTTGTTTTATAATTCAATCGTTTCACCAATTGCTGGTAAATAGAGATGTTTGTTTTCTCTCTCGAATTTCGCTACGGCAGCATTAGTATCAATTGCTATTACCGGGAAAGTATTGTAATGTACGCCAATCACCTTATCACATGCAATGTATTTGGTTGCAATTAATGCATCATCCACATCCATGGTGTAATTACCTCCGATAGGTAAGATCGCGTAATCCAGCGTATACAGATCAGCTAAAATTTTCATATCAGCATTCAGGGAGGTATCACCTGCAAAATAAATGGTCTTTCCTGCAGTTTCCAGTACAAAACCAGCAGGGTTTCCGCCATAACTACCGTCAGGCATGGAGCTGGAATGTGTTGCCCAAACCATACGCAGTCTGCCGAAATCAAAATTGGCCACACCGTAATTCATCTGGTGAATGTTAGTGATTCCTTGTTTCTCTGCCCATGCAGCTACTTCAGGCATCGCAATTACAACTGCACCTGTTTGCTTGGCCAGCAACTCAAGATCTGCCACATGGTCACCGTGACCGTGACTTACCAGGATATAATCAGCTTCAATAGTTTTAGTATCAATAGCCGATGCTAATGGATTATGCGTGATGAACGGATCAAAAAGAAATTTCTTGCCATCTGCTTCTAAAAGAAAACAAGACTGGCCATAATAAGTATACTTCATTTTTTTTGTTTTAATATTAGTTACCAAACATGCCCCCTAAACCGCCTAACATGTCTTTTGTCGCGGCCTGCATTTCTGTGGCACTCACTTCATCTGCCTGTAACATTACTTTGTTTATTGCTGTTAACAGGAGTTCTTCCAGTTCTTCTTTATCAGCCTGTTTAAAGAAATCTTCGTTAATTTCTATGGCTGTTATCGCTTTATTAGCAGTTGCAGTAATGCGGATTGCACCACCTTCAACCTCTGCGAAAACAGAAACAGTATCCAGGCGTTTTTTTATTTCGTCAGCTTTTTGCTGAGCAGCCATCAATTTGTCGAACATAATAATTTAGTTTTTTGTGATAATAAGGAACGAAATTAGGATAAATTGGTTTAAAGATTATGCCTTTTTTCTTGGTTTTGCTCTTTCGTACTGCTCCGGCCATTTGATCTCATCATTGAGTTCAGCAGCGGCATGTATCGGGAAGTAAGGATCTCTCAGTAATTCTCTTGCAAGGAATATCAGATCCGCTTTACCTTCCTGAAGGATATCTTCGGCCTGGCGGGCTTCGGTAATAAGGCCAACTGCACCGGTTAAAATGCCTGTTCCTTTTTTTACCGCTTCTGCAAATTGTACCTGATAGCCGGGAGATAAGGGGATTTGCTGGCTCATGATATTTCCACCCGAAGAACAATCGATCAGATCAATACCTTTATCCTTCAGATTAGCCGAAAGCTGTACCGTCTCTTCAGTAGACCAGCCACCTGGTGCCCAGTCGGTAGCTGATAAACGTACAAATAAAGGGTTTTCTGCCGGCCATACTTCCTGGATTACTTCAACCACTTCCAACAGTAACCGGATCCTGTTTTCAAAGCTCCCGCCATACTCATCCGTTCTGAAATTGCTGAGAGGTGATAAAAACTGATGAAAAAGGTAACCATGAGCTGCGTGGATTTCTATTACCTGATAACCCGCCGCAACTGTTCTTAAAGTCGCAGCCCTAAAATCTGCTTTTACTTTTTCAATCCCTTCTTTGGTAATTTCTCCTGGTTTTTGATCATTCTCATTAAATGCAATTTCACTAGGGGCTACGGTCTGCCATCCACCGTTTTCTGCTGTGATCTGTTTACTCCCTTTCCAGGGTACATCGAAACTCGCTTTTCTGCCGGCATGTGCAAGCTGCACACCCGGTACAGCTCCATTTTTAACAATAAATTCATTGATGCGTTTAAGGAAAGGAACATGCTCGTCAGACCATATCCCTAAATCTCCTGCGGAGATCCGGCCTTCAGGAGAAACGGCTGTAGCTTCCTGTATAATCAATGCTGCACCACCTACTGCCCTGCTGCCCAGATGCACCAGGTGCCAGTCGTTAGCAAATCCATCTTCGGCCGAATACTGGCACATGGGAGAAACGATAATTCTGTTTTTTAACGTAACGTTTTTTATATTTAACGGGGATAATAATATCGACATAACTGTTTTTTATACAAATAAACAATAGTAAATGCTATTTGTTGAATTGCAGCTATCGCAAAATAAAGATATGACAGCTGGCGTACAAAAGCTATTGCATCAAAGCGGTATTGAAATCTTTAAATAGCTTAAAGAGATCCTCAAACTCATTAAGCGGTAAGGTTTTCGCCACATCGTTTATATCGTGGTAAGCAGCAATGCCTCCCTGAGTATAGATAAAAAATGCAGGCACACCTTTTTCAGTGAAAAAATAATGATCACTGTTGGCTGATTTTCCTCTGGGATTGATTTTACTCAGGTAATTTTTCTGCGTATTGATCTTCTTCAGTAATTCAAATTCCCTGGGGTGCAGCGTGGAGTTGACTACCGTGATGCCGTCAGCGCCCGTACCTACCATGTCTACATTGATCATAAACCGGATCCGGTGCAGTGCGATGAGCGGATTTTCCGTAAAATAACGGGAGCCCATAATTCCTGCCTCTTCACCCGCAAAGCAAATAAAAGCAATACTATAAGGTGCCGGGTTTTTAGCATAATATCTTGCCAGGCTCAGCAGTAGCGATATGCCACTGGCATTGTCATTGGCACCCGGGAAAAAAGTGTCTTTGCCCATGCCGCCAAGATGATCATAATGTGCCGTCATCAAGATCACCGAGTCTGGATTTCTCGTTCCTTTTACGATTCCACAGATATTACTAGCCTTAAATGCCGGAATAAACTGGTTTTCCACGTCAATAGTAATACGGCGGGGCGCTGCGGAGATTGCTTTTTTATCGACCTGAATTCCTGTATAGTTTTCCGTTTGCTGGGCTACAGACCATGTCAGTTTATCTGTTAATCTGACCAGCAGGCGGTTTTCCCTGGAAATAAAGGTAGTACTGTCTTGTCTGACTAACACAGCCGTAGTTTTCAACCCTATGCTTGGCGGGTCAATAATAAAATCTTTTCCGGGACTCAGCGTTTTGCCGTTGATGGTAACTTCCATCTTTCCCGGGAAAGTGTTGGCAGGATAGTTGAAATACTGGTTGAAATCTTTTCCGTCCATTGGCTTTACTTTGGCCGTACGGAATGCATCACTCAGATAAGCAGCAGCTTTTTCCATACCGTTATTGGTATAACCCCTGCCCCAGAATGCGGATGATGTTAGCGTATTTAGTATTTTTCTTGCAGCTGATAAATCCTGTGCCGGAACCTTGTATGTGATTAATAAGAGCAGAAGAAAACTGCAGGGTTTTTTCATAGAGTGAAAGAGCTGTTAAAAAGCTAAACATACAAATAAAATTAATGCCGGTACTATTAGATAAAACAAAGCGTTTTGTCTTCAATCAGATAATTGCATTCACCATAAATTACGGTTATTTGCCCTGCCGGGATTAGCCGGGTTTTTATTTTTTTTTACTGATTAAATGTAAAAAAATAAAAAACGTATTGCACATTCCGATAATTATTTAAACCTTTACATCTCATTAATTTAAAGCGGGACTGATCACAGAAAATGAATATGCACGTTTCACATAAACTCTCTATTTTAACAGCAAAGAATATTGCTGCGAGAAGTTTATATATTGAACGTTTGCAACCTGTCATTTATGTGACAACCAGCCGGCAAAATTATACACCCCGTATTTGAGTTTTTCTAACTCAAGCTTAGAGGTAGTGTTCCTCTTCAAAACCAATTAATCAGAATATTTATTTTTTTTCGTTATCATTTTAATGAATATCAACGATTTTATAGTGCAGGTTGCACTTCCTGAACATCGTGTTTTTGCAGAAGAAATCTGTGAAGAAATGGCTGAATCTGCTAAAGCACGAGGTACTGGTATTGCCAAGCGTTCTCCTGAATATGTTGCAGGAAAAATGGCTGATGGTAAATCTGTGATTGCTTTTCACAAGGACGGTTCATGGGCAGGCTTCTGTTATATAGAAACATGGAGTCACGGACAATTTGTGGCTAACTCTGGTCTGGTAGTGAGTCCAAAATTCAGAAAAGTAGGACTGGCGCATGCCATTAAGGAGAAGATTTTCGAATTGTCAAGAAGTAAATATCCGAAGGCTAAAATCTTCGGTCTGACTACTGGTCTTGCAGTGATGAAAATCAACTCTGATCTGGGATATGAACCGGTTACCTATTCTGAACTTACACAGGATGAAGAATTCTGGAAAGGCTGTCAGAGCTGTGTTAACTTCGAAATCCTCAAAAGCAAGGAACGTAAAAACTGTATGTGTACAGCCATGCTGTATGATCCTGCAACGCAAAAGCATGATGTAGCGAAGAAATTCTCTGAGGAGCTGGAACGAAAGCCTAAGCTTTATGAACGCTTTATGCGTATCAAACAACGTTTGGTACTGCGACCAAAGTCTGACGATGAAGGCAAACCTAAATCCTTTTTACAATTGTTTACCCACATTTTTTAATAGCTGATATATAATTTACAATAAAATCATGAAGAAGAAAGTAGTTTTAGCTTTTAGCGGAGGTTTAGATACTTCATTTTGCTGTATTTACCTGGCACAGGACCGTGGACTTGAAGTTCACTCTGTGATTGTAAATACTGGTGGTTTTTCGGACGAAGAACTGCAGGAAATAGAAAAACGCGCTTATGCTTTAGGTGTTGTTTCCCATGCTGTAGTAGATGAAACTACAAATTATTATGAAGGATGTATTAAATACCTGGTATTTGGTAATGTATTGAAAAATGCAACCTACCCGCTTTCTGTAAGTGCAGAACGTGTAAGCCAGGCCACAGCTATAGCTAATTATGTAAAAAAGATAGGTGCAGATTACGTTGCCCATGGCAGCACAGGTGCTGGTAATGATCAGGTGCGTTTTGATATGATCTTTAATATCATTATTCCTAATGTTGAAATTATCACACCGATAAGAGATTTAAAATTATCCCGCGAAGCGGAAATAGAATACCTGGAAAACCATGGTGTTTCATATAGTGCAGAAAAAGCCAGATATTCAATTAATAAAGGACTTTGGGGAACATCTGTAGGAGGAAAGGAAACTTTAACTTCAGACCAGACCTTACCTGAAGAAGCATGGCCTACGCAGGTTACTGAAACAGCCAGCCGTAAGCTTGAGCTTACTTTCGAAAAAGGGGAGCTGACAGGAATTGACGGCGAAGCATTATCACCAGTAAAAGCGATCCAGAAGCTGCAGGCCATTGCACAGCCTTATGGTATTGGTCGCGATATCCATGTTGGAGATACAATTATTGGGATTAAAGGACGTGTGGGTTTTGAAGCTGCAGCACCAATGGTGATTATCAAAGCACACCATACCTTAGAAAAACATACATTAACCAAATGGCAGCTGTCCTGGAAAGAACAATTGGGTTCTTTTTACGGCAACTGGTTACATGAAGGGCAGTTTCACGATCCTGTGATGCGTAATATCGAAGCCTTTTTAGCTGATACGCAGAAAACGGTAAGCGGAAAAGTATTTGTAGAATTATTGCCTTACCGTTTCCAGATCATCGGTATTGAGTCTAACCACGACCTGATGAGCAATAAATTCGGAAGTTACGGAGAGATGAACAATGCATGGTCTGGCGAAGATGTAAAAGGATTTTCAAAAATATTTGGCAACCAGGTGATGATCTGGCATAAAGTGAACAGCGATGAAGGTTAGAGCAGGTATAATTGGCGGTGCCGGTTATACTGGCGGCGAAATGCTGCGCCTGCTGGTGAATCATCCGGCTGTAACCATTGCTTTTGTAAACAGTACAAGTAATCAGGGCAACCTGATTACTGATGTACATACAGATTTGCTCGGTGATACAGATTTGAGGTTTACTGGGGAGTTATCTTTTGATATAGATGTCCTTTTTCTTTGTGTGGGGCATGGTGATGCAAAGAAATTTCTTGATGCAAACCCTGTTCCGGCAGGCATTAAGATCATTGATCTTAGTCAGGATTTCAGACTGGCAGCAAATGCAGCTGAAAAATGGATTTACGGATTACCTGAATTAAACAGGGAACGTATCAAAACAGCAGATTATATTGCCAATCCTGGTTGTTTCGCCACCTGTATCCAGCTGGCTTTACTACCGCTCGCTGCAAAAGGGCTGATTCAAAACGAGGTACATATCAATGCGACAACCGGATCAACCGGAGCAGGACAAAGCCTTTCTGCAACCAGTCATTTTAGCTGGAGAAACAATAATTTATCTGTTTATAAAGCTTTTGATCATCAGCACCTGAATGAAATAGGGGAAAGTCTGCTGCAACTGGATCCTGCATTTGATACGGTATTGAACTTTATCCCTCAGCGTGGTGATTTTACCAGAGGGATTCTTGCCGCTGCATATGTAGAAAGTGATCTTTCTGCAGAGGAGGCTGAAAGATTATACGAAGACTTTTATGCGGAACATCCCTTTACACAAGTAAGTAAAAAGGAAATCAACCTTAAACAGGTGGTCAATACCAATAAAGCATTTGTGCATGTAGCAAAACATGGTAATAAATTGCTGATCATCAGTATTATTGATAATTTATTAAAGGGTGCAAGCGGACAAGCTGTGCAGAATATGAACTTGATGTTTGGATTAGATGAGCAGCAGGGGCTGCGGCTTAAAGCGACAGCTTTCTAAGTTTGTTGCGCAGAAATCATCCTTATCAATTTTATTATTAATCCCGATGTGATCAGTATCAAATGAAAGCTGATCACATCCGACAAAACCTTTTAAAAATGAATTTATTCGATGTATACCCTCTGAATGATATAGAAATTGTTAAAGCTGCCGGAAGTACCGTATGGGATGCCGAAGGACAGGAATATTTAGATTTATATGGCGGTCATGCTGTTATTTCTATTGGCCATACCCACCCTCATTATGTGAAACGTTTAACGGATCAGTTGAACAAAGTCGGCTTCTACTCTAACTCTGTTAAAATACCCCTGCAGGTTGAACTTGCCGAAAAACTGGGTAAAGTTTCAGGGAAAACTGATTTTCAGCTTTTTTTATGCAATTCTGGCGCAGAAGCAAATGAGAATGCATTAAAGATGGCTTCTTTCTATAATGGAAGGAAGAAAGTAATTGCCTTTAAAGGTGCTTTTCATGGTCGTACTTCACTTGCTGTGTCGGCCACAGACAATCCTAAAATTATTGCGCCTGTCAACGAAACTGACCATATCGTATTCCTGCCTTTCAATGACGAAGCGGCCTTAAAAAATGCTTTTGAAGAATTTGGTCAGGAGATCAGTTCAGTCATTATCGAAGGAATACAAGGTGTTGGTGGGATCAGAGAGGCTTCTGTTCCATTTCTGCAGTTGATCCGTTCCCTGTGTGATGAGTATAATGCTGTTTATATAGCCGACAGTGTACAGTGTGGTTATGGCAGAACAGGTCATTTTTACTCGCATGATTATGCAGGTGTTGAGGCCGATGTATATACGATGGCCAAAGGTATGGGCAATGGTTTTCCTGTAGCGGGTATTTCCATTGCACCGAAGTTCAAACCATGGCATTATATGCTGGGAACTACTTTTGGGGGTAATCACCTCGCTTGTGCAGCTGCATTGGCAGTTCTGGAAATTATGGAACAGGATAACCTGATGGCTAATGCTGCCGAAGTAGGGAATTATCTAATTGCAGAGTTAAAGAAATTCGAAGTAGTGAAAGAGGTAAGAGGTCGTGGTCTGATGATCGGAATCGAACTGCCCGAAGAACTGAACCAGGTGAAAAAGAACCTGTTATTTAACCAGCATATTTTTACTGGTGAAGCAAAGCCAAATGTGATCAGATTACTTCCTGCTTTAAATCTTACTAAAGCACATGCTGATCATTTTCTTGAAAATTTTAAAATCGCATTACAAGGATGAAAATGAACCAATTCACCTCAGTAAAAGATGTTGAAGACATCAGTCAGCTGGTACAGGATGCTCTGCAGCTGAAAGCCAATCCTTACGCAGATCAGCATTTAGGAAAAAACAAGACACTCGGACTGGTATTTTTGAATCCCAGCCTGCGTACGCGTTTGAGTACCCAGAAAGCAGCCATTAACTTAGGTATGAGTGTAATGGTGATGAATATGGATAAAGAAGGCTGGGCATTGGAAACCGAAGATGGTGTGGTCATGAACGGAACTACTGTTGAGCATATTCGTGAAGCAGCAGCGGTAATGGGGCAGTATTGTGACATCTTAGGTCTGCGTTCTTTTCCTAAGCTGACCAACAGAGATGAAGATTATAATGAGGACTTTTTTAACAAGTTCATCAAATATTGCGGTGTACCTGTAGTGAGTCTGGAAAGTGCTACACGCCACCCGCTACAGAGTCTTGCCGACCTGGTTACGATAAAGGAAACATGGAAAGGTACTGAGAAGCCTAAAGTGGTTCTGGCCTGGGCACCTCATGTAAAAGCATTACCACAGGCTGTTCCTAACTCTTTTGCGGAGTGGATGTGCAAGGCACAGGAAGAAAATATGCTTGATTTTACAATTGTACAGCCGGAAGGTTATGAGCTTTCAGCAGACTTCACTCCGGGGGCGAACATTATGTATAACCTCGAAGAGGCGCTTAAAGGAGCAGATTATATTTATGTAAAAAACTGGTCCAGTTTTAAAGAATATGGGAAGGTGTTGACCTACCCTGATGGCTGGATGATGAACAATGAGAAGCTTAAAGGTACAAATGACGCTAAAGTAATGCATTGTTTGCCTGTGCGCAGGGATCTTGAATTGTCGTCAGAAATACTTGACGGACCGAATTCTCTGGTGATCCATGAAGCAGGAAACCGTTTGTGGGCAGCGCAGGCAGTTTTGAAAGAACTGTTACAAAACCTATCTTAGCCAGTGTTTTATTGCAACATAAAAAATGGAAACCTGCATGTAAACATGCGGGTTTCATTACATAAAATCAGTTGATTATGAAAAGATTAGGTCTGTTGTGCTGCCTGTTGTGTTATGCAGTGCTTTCTTTTGGACAACAAAAAACAGTAGATAGCTTTACTGATGGTAAATACATTACCGTTAACGGCGCTAAACTCTGGGTGGTAACGGTAGGGCAAGGAGATCCGCTTATTTTTATTGCAGGCGGACCAGGAGGAGCACACCCGGGTTTACGGAGTTTTGACCCGCTTGCGGCATCAAATCATCAGCTGATTTATTTTGATGGCTTCGGCAGGGGGAAGTCGGACACCGCGAAAGTTGTTTCTGCCTATAGCCTGCAAAGGGATATAGAAGATATCGAGGGCTTGCGTAAGGCCTTAAAATTGACCAAAGTATCTTTATTGGGTCACTCTTACGGGGGACTTGTTGCACAGGGTTACGCGATCAAATATCCCCAAAATGTAAGCCACCTGATCCTGGCAAACACATTCCACAGTTATGTAATGTGGCAGGAAAATGATGATAACTCTAATCATGAAATAAAAACGAATTATCCTGAAGTGTGGGATGAGCTGATGAAGATCCGTGAAAAGGGGGCTGTGTCAAGTGATGAGTTACACCAGGAAATTTACGGCAGGGTACCTTACGGGTTTTTATATGCTTACAATCCCGATAAATTTGTTTCAAGAGGCAGGAAACCCTATCCAAACAGCATGAACACCAAACTTTACTATCAGATGGTAGGTCGGGATGGTGATTTCTATGTGGGCAGTGATATTGGAACTTTCGATTTCAGGAAACAGCTGAAAGATCTCAAAATGCCTGTACTGATTATCGGCGGCCGTTTTGACCGTGTAGCAACACCCTGGATGATGGTGAAATATAAAGAATATTGTCCGCAGGCTCAGTTTGTCATGTTTGAGAAATCAGGACATAACCCGCAAGTGGAAGAGCCTGAAAAAGAATTTGCACTCATCAATGATTTCCTAAAAAAATAAACAATGAAGCAGTTAACGATCATTAAGATTGGCGGTAACGTAATTGATAATTCGCATAAGCTCCATGAGTTCCTGCTTGATTTCACTGCGCTCCCGGGAGATAAAATCCTGGTACATGGCGGAGGGAAGATCGCTACAGAACTGGGCGTTTCTTTAGGCATAGAGCCAAAAATGGTAGATGGCAGACGGATTACTGATATCGAAACACTGCGTATTGTAACGATGGTCTATGCCGGACTGATCAATAAAAATATGGTTGCACAGTTGCAGGCTAAAGGTTGCAATGCAATTGGGTTGACCGGGGCAGATGGAAATGTAATTCAGGCAGTTAAACGACCGGTTGGCACTGTGGATTATGGTTTTGTAGGTGATCTGGATGAAACATCCGTTTCCGTGACTACATTAAATAGCCTTTTAAACAGCAATCTGGTACCGGTTTTATGTGCAATTACACATGATGGTGACACACAATTGTTGAATACAAATGCAGATACGATCGCTTCGGCTGTAGCTGTGGCCATGTCCGCCCACTATGAAACACGGTTGATCTATTGTTTCGAGAAAAAAGGGGTATTACGTGATGTAGAAGATGAAGATTCCCTGGTGACAGAAATCAGGAGTAGCGACTTTGAAAGTTTAAAAGAAGAAGGAGTAGTCTCCGGCGGGATGATCCCTAAGCTGCATAATGCTTTTGAGGCTATAAAGAAAGGTGTTAGCGCTGTTTATATTGGAAAGGCAGATGAGCTATCACAAATCAATTTACAAGGTTTTGGTACTAGATTAATCGATTAAGATGGAAAAGTTTACCGGCAAGATCGCCATACTCGGCAGCGGTAATATAGGCATATCACTCGCGAAAGGACTCGTAAAAGCAGACTATGTGCAGGCAGGTCAAATCAGCCTCACCAGAAGAAATCTCTCTAAGCTTGATCAGTTTGCTGATCAGGGCTTTTTATTAAGTGCCGATAATGCAGCTGTTGTTGCCGCTTCTGATATGATTGTACTGGCTGTTTTACCTCAGCAGTTGAATCAGTTGATGGAACAGATTGCAGGCGTAATAGATGTGAACAGACATGTAGTGATCTCTGTTGCTTCCGGTGTAAGTTGTGCTGATATACGGAGTAAATTAACTGAGGGGGTGGAAGTGATCCGGGCAATGCCCAATACGGCTATCGCGATAGGTCAGTCCATGACCTGTGTGGCGACCGACAATGCCGCTCCGGCACATGTTGACGAAGTAGTGCGCATGTTTGAAACCGTTGGTGCTGTGGTAAAGATTAATGAAGATCTGATGACTGCTGCTACTGCATTGTGTGCTTGTGGTATTGCTTTCTTTTTGCGCGCTATCCGTGCAGCCTCACAAGGAGGTGTAGAAATCGGCTTTCATGCAGATGAGGCCTTAAAAATGGCGGTTCAAACGGCTAAAGGGGCTGCGGATTTGCTGTTATTGATGCAATCGCATCCTGAACAGGAAATTGATAAAGTAACTTCGCCTAAGGGCTGTACTATTGCCGGATTAAATGAAATGGAGCATAATGGTTTCAGTTCCTCATTAATCAAAGGCATCAAGCTATCGGCAATTAAAGCCGGAGCACTATATACAAAGGAATAATTATGATAGAAACACTGCAAAGTGATAGTTTAGCATTGCTTAAGGAATTGATCAGCATTCAGTCTTTTAGTAAAGAGGAGGACAAAACTGCGGATACAATTGAGAAATTTTTAAAAGACAGGGATATTAAGACCCACCGTAAACTGAATAATATATGGGCATATAACAAGCATTTTGATGCTGCTAAGCCTACAGTGCTGTTAAATTCACACCATGATACAGTGAAACCTAACTCCGGTTATAGCAGAGATCCTTATGCGGCTAAAGTAGAAGAAGGAAAGCTTTTTGGTCTGGGGAGCAATGATGCGGGTGGTTGTCTGGTTTCTTTAATTGCTACCTTCCTGTATTTTTATGACCAGGAAGAGTTAACTTATAACATTTGTCTGGCCACGACTGCAGAAGAGGAAATTTCAGGTAATAATGGACTGGAATGTGTAATTCCTGACCTCGGAGAACTGGAATTTGCTATCGTAGGCGAGCCCACCCAGATGAATCTGGCGATCGCAGAACGCGGATTACTGGTACTGGATTGTACGGTAACGGGAAAGGCAGGACATGCTGCCAGAGAAGAAGGAGATAATGCGATTTACAAAGCGCTGAATGATATAGAGTGGTTCAGGAACTACAGATTTTCAAAAGTCTCTGAAGTTTTCGGTCCCTTGAAGATGTCTGTAACCATTATCAATGCAGGTTCTCAGCACAACGTAGTGCCTGCTACCTGTACTTTTACAGTGGATGTACGTGTCACAGATGCCTATACCAATGAAGAAGTACTTAAAATAATCCGGACTAATGTTGCCTGTGACGTTCAGCCGCGTTCCGTACGGTTGAAACCTTCCTCAATTGATAAGGCACATCCACTAGTTCAATCCGGCATTGCATTAGGAAGAACCACTTATGGTTCGCCCACAACATCGGATCAGGCTTTATTAAGTATCCCATCTGTAAAAGTAGGTCCGGGTGATTCGGCTCGTTCTCATATGGCTGATGAATACGTATTTGTGGACGAAATAGCAGAGGGGATAACTTTATATATTGAAATGCTTAAACCTGTTATCAACGGAAAATAGTCGGTTCAATTCTGACCTTCTCATAATGGGTAATTATTGTATTTTTGCCCACAACTAATATTTGCTCCTTAACAGGAGCTTTAAATAGCTCAAATGGAACTATCATCGGCTAAAATTCGCATAATCGTAATGATCAGCTGATGATAGGTTCATAATCGAGACTAATCCATATATTGATGAAGATCTGGCAAAAAAATATAGAAGTAAATAAAGACATTGAAAGTTTTACCGTAGGTAGAGACAGGGAGCTGGATTTACAGATGGCTGCTTTTGATGTATTGGGTTCTTTGGCACATGTAGAGATGCTGGAAAGTATCGGCCTGCTGACTGCTGAGGAGCTTTCAGCCATACAAAAAGAACTTAAAAATATCTACGCTGAAATTCAGGCAGGTGATTTCAGGATTGAAGATACAGTGGAAGATGTACACTCCCAGGTGGAGTGGCTGCTGACACAGCGTATCGGAGAAGCAGGAAAAAAAATCCACAGTGGACGTTCAAGAAATGATCAGGTACTGGTAGATTTGAAGCTGTTTTTCAGGGATCAGATTGAGGAAATGGTGCACAATTCAGCCTCTTTATTTCAGCAGTTAATCGCCTTGAGTAATACACACAAGGATAAATTAATGCCGGGCTACACACATTTGCAAATTGCGATGCCATCATCTTTCGGGCTCTGGTTTGGCGCGTATGCAGAAAGTCTGGTAGATGATATGGAAGTAATGCTGGCTGCCTGGAAAATCTGTAATAAAAATCCTTTAGGTTCTGCTGCGGGTTACGGATCTTCTTTCCCTTTGAACAGGACGATGACCACTCATCTGCTTGGTTTTGAAAACCTAAACTATAATGTTGTTTATGCACAAATGGGCAGAGGTAAGACAGAAAGAATACTTGCACAGGCCATGTCATCTGTTGCTGCAACCCTGGCCAAAATGGCTATGGATGTATGCTTGTTCATCAATCAGAACTTTGGGTTTATCAAATTTCCTGATGAGCTGACTACAGGTTCCAGTATCATGCCGCATAAAAAGAATCCGGATGTATTTGAACTGATCCGTTCACGCTGCAACAAAATTCAGGCATTGCCGAATGAGATTGCGATGATGACGGTTAACCTGCCATCGGGATATCACCGCGATTTGCAATTATTGAAAGAAAATCTTTTCCCTTCTATTACTTCTTTGAATGAATGTCTGGAAATGACTGCTTATATGTTTCAGCATATCGACATCAAAGAAGATATCCTGACAGACAAAAAATATGCTTATCTGTTTAGCGTTGAAGTAGTGAACGACCTTGCTTTAAAGGGTGTTCCTTTCAGAGAAGCTTATAAAATTGTAGGTGAGACTATTGAAAATGGTACATTTGAGCCGGGTTTGAAAGTTAATCATACGCATGAGGGCAGCATAGGAAACCTGTGTAATCCGGAAATAGAACAAATGATGGAGCATATTCTCGATCAGTTTAATTTTGAAAAAACCAAATCAGCCATTGCACAATTGCTGGCTTAATTCTAACCATTAATAAAATAAAAAAATGAACGTATCAGTATTAGCAAATACACTTATTGGCTCAGAGATCATTAAAATTGGTAACGAGGTTAATGAACTGAAGAGTAAGGGTGCTAACATTGCAAACCTGACCATCGGTGATTTTGATCCGTCAATCTTTCCTGTGCCTTCAGCGTTAAAAGAAGAAATTGTTAAGGCTTACAATCAGAATCATACCAATTATCCACCAGCAGATGGTATTCTGGCTTTGCGTGAAACTATTGTTGACGTATTAAAAGACAGATATGATCTGGATTATAAGGCAACTGAAATTTTGGTTTCGGGCGGATCCCGTCCGTTGATTTATGCGACTTACCTGGCATTGATTGATCCGGGAGATAAAGTGGTTTATCCTGCACCATCATGGAACAACAACCATTACTGTCACCTGTCTTCAGCAAATGGTGTAGCTGTAGAAACAACTGCAGAGACCAACTTTATGCCAACGGCAGCATTGCTGAAACCACATATCAAAGGAGCAACTTTACTTGCCCTGTGTTCTCCGCTTAACCCTACTGGTACAATGTTTACCACAGCGCAGCTGGAAGAGATTTGTGACATGGTTATTGAAGAAAATAAAACCAGGGCAGAAGGAGAGAAACCACTTTATATCATGTATGATCAGATTTATTCTCTGCTTACTTTTGGTAAAGAACACATCAATCCGGTTAGCCTGCGTCCAGAATTAAAAGATTATACCATTTATATTGATGGTATCTCTAAATGTCTTGCTGCAACAGGTGTGCGTGTAGGATGGGGATTCGGTCCGGCGCAAGTAATTGCTAAAATGAAGGCTTTACTTACTCACATTGGCGCCTGGGCACCAAAAGCAGAGCAGGTAGCAGTAGCTCATTATTTCGGAGATAAGAACCTGGTTGATCAGTTTTTAACCTCTTTCAAAGAACAGGTCCAGTTAAGTCTTGATGCTTTGTACAACGGTTTCCAGGAAATGAAAGCAGACGGTCTGGCCGTTGATGCAATTGTGCCCATGGGTGCAATTTACCTGACCTTAAAAATCGATTATTTGGGTAAAACTACACCTTCAGGTGATTTGATCAAAGATAGCACAGATTTGAACTCTTACCTGATTAACGAAGCTCAGGCAGCATTGGTTCCATTCTCTTGTTTTGGTACTGATGAGCATACGCCATGGTTCCGTGCATCAGTTGGCGGTTGCTCACTGGAAGGTATTACAGAAATGATTCCACGTATTAAATCTGCTTTAAGCAAATTAAAGTAAGATTAGCCGTTATATGCAAAAGGCAGCCTGTTTGGGCTGCCTTTCGTGTTTTATTTGAATTCTGAAGTCTTATGGAATTCGATATCAGGATAATCTCTTTTGGTCATATTGATCATGAAGTCATTATCTGCCAGAAAGACCGGGTTCCCATCTTTATCGTAGCCAATATGCATCTGCTTACGTTTCAGGAACTCTTCCAGTTTCTTTTTATCTGTTGAAGTGACCCAGTTGGACCTGGTATAACTTAACATGCGGAAATGTGCCTTTGCACCGTACTCATGCTCTAATCTGAAAGCAATTACTTCAAACTGAAGATCACCTACTGCACCAATAATTTTCCTGTTTCCGGGTTGCTGCGTGAACAACTGGGCAACGCCTTCTTCTGTGAGCTGTTGTATGCCTTTTTCAAGCTGTTTGGTGCGAAGTGGATCTCTATTCTCGACTTCCTTAAATATCTCCGGAGAGAAGCTGGGAATGCCCTTAAATTGAAGTTTCTCTCCTTCAGTTAAAGTGTCGCCTATTTTAAAGTTTCCACTATCATATAAACCAACCACGTCACCCGGCCATGCTTCTTCTACAATACTCTTTTCGTTAGCCATAAAGTCCATAGGATTGGAGAACTTGAGCTTTTTATCCTGACGGGTATGGTAATAAAATTTATTACGTTCAAACTTACCTGAACATATTCTTAAAAAGGCAATACGGTCACGGTGCTTGGGATCAAGGTTGGCATGGATCTTAAATACAAAACCACTAAAGTTTTTTTCTTCTACTAAAACTTCCCTTTCTTCCGCTTCCCTGCTTCTTGGACTTGGCGCAATGTTGATGAAAGTATCCAGCAGTTCTTTAATACCAAAGTTATTGATCGCACTTCCGAAAAATACCGGAGCGAGTAAGCCTTCCGTGTACATGCTTTGATCTAATGCACCATATACGCCGTCAACCAGTTCCAGATCTCCTTTTAAATCTTCCAGCTCTTTAGGCTTCAGGAAGTTATTCAGGTTTTCATCATTCAGATCATTAACCTCAATAACCGGATCGGCGATTTTGGTTTTATCAGGTTCAAAAAGGTTAAGGTGTTTATTGTATATGCTATATACCCCTTTAAAAGTATGTCCCTGACCAATAGGCCATGAGAGCGGACATAAACTGATATTGAGTTTATTTTCAATTTCATCCAGCAGATCAAATGCATCCTTACCTTCGCGATCCATCTTATTGATAAAGATGATTACTGGTGTATTACGCATGCGGCAAACTGCCATCAATTTCTCAGTTTGCTCTTCTACACCCTTAACACAGTCTACCACAAGGATAACACTGTCAACTGCAGATAATGTTCTGTAAGTATCTTCTGCGAAGTCTTTGTGACCAGGTGTATCTAATATGTTGATACGTTTGTCTTTGTATTCAAAGCCCATTACCGAAGTAGCTACGGAAATCCCGCGCTGCTTCTCAATCTCCATAAAATCTGAAGTGCTGCTCTGATTGGCCTTGTTGCGCTTCACAGCGCCGGCTGTATTGATTGCCCCGCCAAACAGCAAAAACTTCTCAGTTAGTGTTGTTTTCCCTGCATCGGGGTGACTGATAATGGCAAATGTTTTTCGTTTTTCTATTTCGGGGTGGATCATAAAGAATTAAGCATATTGCTTGATGAGGTTGCAAAGATAAATATAATATATAAAATAAAAACCGGCCATTACAACCGGTTTCCATTCTCCTCTTATTTATCTTTTAATTTCGTCCGCCTCTTCCTCCTCTTCCCTCACCAGATGAACGGCCTTGCTGCTGTTGCTGGGATTGTTGCTGACGCTGCTGATCCTGCTGTTGTCTGGCTTGCTCCTGACGTTGCTGGGATTGTTGCTGACGCTGCTGATCCTGCTGATCCTGCTGTTGTCTGGCTTGCTCCTGACGTTGCTGGGATTGTTGCTGACGCTGCTGATCCTGCTGTTGTCTGGCTTGTTCCTGACGTTGCTGATCCTGCTGTTGTCTGGCTTGTTCCTGACGTTGCTGCGCTTGTTGCTGACGCTGTTGTTGTTCCTGTTGCTGGCGTTGCTGTTGCTCCTGACGTTGTTGGGATTGTTGCTGACGTTGCTGATCTTGTTGCTGTCTGGCTTGTTCCTGGCGTTGCTGAGCTTGTTGCTGACGCTCCTGATTTCCACGTTGCTGTTGCTCCTGGCGCTGCTGCTCTTGCTGCTGGCGTTGTTGGTTATCACGCTGCTGACGTTCCTGATTTCCACGTTGCTGTTGCTCCTGGCGCTGCTGCGCTTGTTGCTGACGTTGTTGGTTATCACGTTGCTGACGGTCCTGATTACCCCGCTGCTGTTGCTCCTGGCGCTGTTGTGCTTGTTGCTGACGTTGTTCGTTATCACCTTGCTGACCATTTCGCTGATCTCTTCCACGTCCCTCACGTTGCATTTGCTCCTGGCGTTGTTGTACCTGTGGAGTTTTATCCTGTCCTCTCTGCTGACCGTTTCTTCCATTCATTTCCGGACGTTGTCCGCTTTGGTTGTTTCCGCGTCCTGCAACTCCTCTGTCTCTGTCCCAATTACCTCTGTCTGGTTGTCCGGGACGAACAGACTGACCATTATTAGATCTTCCTCCACGGGGGTTATAAATATTGATATTGTTATTTGAAATACTAGTTCTGCCTGGTCTTTCAGAACGGGAGATATTATACACCCTGACATCTCTGTTGGTTGCCCGTCTGATATCATCTGCTCTCGGACCAGTATAATAAGTATTTCTATTTCTTCCGTAAGTATTATTGATAATAGTGGTTTGATTGTAGATGGTTACGTTCCTTCTGGAGTAACGGGGATAATAATTGCTGTAAATATTACGCTGCGGAATAAAAACCCACCAATCGTTAGGCGTATTGAAACCGCCGCCAATATTTATATTGATATTAAAGCCGGGACCCATGGGAGCCCATCCATAATATCCGCCGCCACTTCTCCAGCTTACCCAGGCAGGTCCCCAAACGGTGTCAGGAAGCCAGATCCACTGGCCATAACGGTTACTTACCCATCTTCCATAGTGAAAAGGTGCCCAGCCCCAGTCGTAATCAGATACCCAGGTATTTCCGTATTCAGTCATCGCCCAGCGGCCATTCGTGTAATAAGGTCTGAAATCGTTCTGATCTACATCTGGTCTCCAGACATACCCGTATTCAGGGTCCTGTATCCAGGTTCCGTATGGAGATAATTCATCATAAAATGACTCCAGGGAAATATCATCATCCTGTGCCAATGCCTTTTGTGAGATTCCGGTGAGCAGGAGCATGAGCCCCAGCAGCAATGCCGGCAATTTGATCATGTGTTTCATTTGTGTGTGTATTTAATTAACCTAACCTAACTTAGTTTAATATCTTTAAGAGTGTTCTGCTGAACAATAGTTTAATCGTTTTTAAAATATTACCGATGAATAAGCTTTCGATCTCAGAATAATATTAGTTAATAGCTGTAGCGTGCTTTATTATATTCGTTCATCGCTTTTATACAATTTACAGATTTTATATATAAAAGACAAGTTTACATCTGGTACGTTGCATATTATAACAATATTTAAACCAAACCTTCTCTTTCCAGGAATTTATTCTCTTCTTTTGTATTTCCGAATCTATACGCGCCCATTTATCAATCAGAATGATCCGGATGGCGCGGGATTTTTTCAATAAGAACAACAACACACAATTAAATAAAACAAGATAAAAGATGAAAAAAGGCGTGCTATTCCTGATTCCAGTTCCTTTGGCAGAGAATGTATCTCTGAAATCATTTACTCCCTATTTGATCGATACCATAAATGCTATTGATACTTACATTGTAGAAAATGAAAAAACTGCCAGAAAGTCTTTGAAAGAAGCTGGTCTAAAGATTCCACAAAGTGACCTAACTATCCACGATTACGGAAAACATAAACGCAATGATTCTATGGTTCCTTATTTCAAGGAATTGATGACGGGTAAAGATGTAGGGTTGATGAGCGAAGCAGGATGTCCGGGTATTGCAGATCCGGGTGCAGAAATCGTTTCAGAAGCACACAAGAGAGGCATAAAAGTGGTGCCTTTAGTAGGACCGAGTTCATTGCTGCTGGCATTGATGGCATCAGGATTTAACGGGCAGAGTTTCACTTTCCACGGCTACCTGCCAATTGATAAAGTGGAAAGAGGCAAAAAAATCAAAGAGCTGGAGCAACTGGCCGAAAAAAATAAACAGACGCAGTTATTCATTGAAACACCTTTCAGAAATAACCACTTATATGAAGATATTTTGAAAAATACTGCAGCTCAAACACTGCTTTGTGTAGCCTGTAACATTACTGGTGAAGATGAATTTATTAAAACGATGTCTATAGGTCAGTGGCGTCAGGAACGGATTGACCTGCACAAAAAGCCTACGATATTTTTATTGTACCGTTAGTCTCTTAGCGGTACATATTTTTGCTGTCCATAAAAGCGATTACATTATCAGGAACCAGGAATTGGATGTTCTTTTTATCCAGAATAGCTTTCCTAATAAAAGTGGAGGAGATTTCCATCTGAGGAGTTTCTGTTAATGTAACCGATGGGTGGTCCTTCCATTCGGAGGTATCTGCACCCGGTCTTGGGTAAACATATAATTTATAATTGTTCAGGAGCACCTCGTAATTTTTCCACTTCTTAAAAGAGACAAGGTTATCAGCGCCCATGATCAATACAAATTCCCTGTCAGGATATTTTTCATGTAAATAAGCCAGTGTATCAACGGTATAAGAGGGCTTGGGAAGACTAAATTCTATGTCGCTCACCTTTATCTGTTCAGATGGCTCTGTAGCCAGCCTAGCCATTTCCAGACGGTCGTACATATTTCCTAATCCCTTTTTATTCTTCAATGGATTTTGGGGAGATATGACCAGCCATACTTCGTTCAGATCAGTAAAGTTGGCCATATAACTGGCAATAATCAGATGGCCTGCATGAATTGGGTTGAAAGAGCCAAAAAATAAGCCTGTCTTTTTCATCCTTCCTTTTTCTATTTATTAATAAAATCCGAGATCAATTGCTCAGCTTCCTTACATGCGGTATCAAGATCGAAGTTTTTAAGAATGACATCAAATTTATCAGCGTATTCCAACTCTTTCTCTGCCTTTACAAACCTTTCTGCCAGTTTCTCCTGACTGTCGGTACCACGACTGCTTAAACGTTCTTTAAGCACTTCTAATGATGGTGGCTGTACGAATATAGCCAATGCATCATCTTCATATTTACGTTTCAAACGCAAGCCGCCTTCTACATCAATATCAAATATTACATGTTTGCCTTCATTCCAGATTCTTTCTATTTCAGAACGCAGCGTCCCGTAAAAAGTACCGTTATAAACTTCCTCAAACTCTACAAACTCCTGGTGGGCAACTTTATGTAAAAAGGCTTCTTTCGAAATAAAGTAATAATCATTTTCGTGTATTTCATTGCCACGGAGTTCTCTTGTTGTAGCTGAAATAGAAAAGCTTAATGTTGGGAATTTTTTCAGCAGGTGTTTAACGATGGTGGTTTTGCCCGCACCGGAAGGAGCTGAAAAAATAATGAGTTTGCCTTGTATCATTTGATCTATAAATCTGTATTGTATTGTGCAGAAGCTCTGCTTTATGGGCCAGCTTCAGCTATATTTTCGCACCAGAGCGTTATTAAATAACGTTTAGTAATTGTTCCTTAATTTTCTCCAGTTCTTCTTTCATGCCTACAACAAGTTGCTGGATCTGTGCATCATTAGCTTTTGCACCCATAGTATTGATCTCTCTGCCAATTTCCTGAGAAATAAAACCTAATTTTTTACCATTGGCATCTTTGCTTTTCAAGGTTTCTGTAAAATAATCACAGTGACTTTTCAGGCGGATTTTTTCTTCAGTAATGTCCAGTTTATCAATGTAATAGATCAATTCCTGCTCCAAACGATTTTGGTCAATGTTAATCTTTCCGACGTTCTCTTCCAGAAACTGGTTTAGTCTTGCTTTTATCTGAGGGATTCTCAATGGGGCTAATACTTCGATTTGCCCAAAGAAATCCAGTATATTTTTAATTCGTAATTCCAGGTCTGCTCTTAACACTGCACCTTCTGTTGCTCTGAACTGATTGAAATTTGCCAGAGCAGCATTGAATGTCTGATATAAAATATCCCATTCACCTTCATTTACGACCTCTTCAGTATAAGAAACAACATCAGGAAAATTCAATACTGCCTGTAAAAGGTTACTTGAATTTGCACCAAGGTCGAGGTTGATTTCCTGTAATTGTTTATAGTATTTGCTGAGTAAAGCCGCGTTGATTGTCGCGCCTTTAAGGTTTTCTTCACTGCGTTCAATATTTATGGAAACATTTACTTTTCCACGCTCAATTTCTTTACTGCAGATATTACGCAGCATAAGCTCTTTATCAGAGTAGGCTCTAGGTAACTTCAAGTTGAGCTCCAGAAACTTACTGTTAAGGGATTTTATCTCTACTGCAAACTTAACATTTTCCTGGTCTGTAGAAGCCAGGCCATAGCCCGTCATTGATTTTATCATGTGCAAAGATATAATTTATTGTTAAAATGGATCAGGTCAAATGCCGATTATAATCTGATCACATCTTATCCAGCGGGATTTTAACATTTTTTAATGAGTAGAGTCATGAACAATAGTTAAATTTACATCATCTATGAAGCACATAATAAGCAATATCATGTTGAAAAGCGTGTTAATCTTCACCGTTTTTGTAACCTTTTCGTCGGCTGTATCTGCGCAGGAATTCAGACTAAATGGAGTGGTGATGGAAACCAGTTCTACCAACAGGATTGCACTGGCTGAGATCACAAATAAAAGAAACGGTTTTACCGTGGGGAGTAACGATCTGGGTTTGTTCCAGATTAAAGCATCCACAGGTGATACTTTGGTAGTGGTAAAAAGAGGATTTTCTGATAAGCAGATCGTTGTTTTGTCAAACAGAGATATGATCATCTATCTAAGCAGCGGAACTAATCTTAATGAAGTCAATATCCGCGGGCAGTCTAAAAAGAATGAACTGGACCAGATCAGAAGAGATTTTAGAAATCAGGGTTCATTCTATGCCGGCAAACCACCTTTACTGTCGTATATATTCACCCCGCTGACTGCAATTTATGAGCTATTTGGTCGCACACCAAAAAATGCAAAAAGATTTGGGAAGTATTACAATACCGAAATGCAGCAAACCACGATTGACGGTTTTTTTAATGAATCGCTTATTCAAAAGAATACCGAATTAAAAGGCAAGGAGCTGGAAAACTATATGCTTAACTACAGGCCGGATTATGAGAAGTCTAAAAACTGGACGGAATATGATGCCGTGAAATATATCAGGGATACCTACAAACAGTATACGGATACGTTGAAAAAGAAATAACTAGGATTTAGATAGATAATGCCTCACAAGCTTTTTCAGCGGCTTGCTTTTCTGCATTTTTCTTATTGTAATCTCTTCCGATTCCAAAGCTTTCCCCCTCAATTACAGCCTGTATGGTGAAAAGTTTGGCACTGTCACCTTCACTGTTTTGAATCATATCAAATGAGATATCCTTAGCATGGCGCTGGCACCATTCTATCAGTTTACTTTTGAAATTGGTTTCTGTCAGTTCTAAAGTATGGATATCTATATAGGGCTTAACTATACGTTTTAGCAATAGATCTTTGGTGAAATTATAGCCTTTATCGAGGTAGATGGCACCGATAAGTGCTTCAAAGGCATCCCCAAGCATGGAATGATGTTTGGTTTGCATATTTACCATTTTCTGATCAAATACGATCAGCTGGTCAAAACCCATTTTACGCGCAAGCTGGTTCAGATTAGCTCTGTTCACTATTTTAGAGCGCATTTCTGTCAGGAAGCCTTCTTCTTTGTAAGGGTAGTGTTTAAAGAGTAATTCTGCGATGACAGAGCCAAGGATGGCATCCCCAAGAAATTCGAGTCGCTCATTGCTGCTTCGACTGCCATTTTTTAAAACTTTAGCCACAGACCTGTGCCTGAATGCCATTTTATACAAAACGGTATTTCCAGGCACAAAGCCTAACATATTTTTCAGCTTTTTAATAAACTCTTTATCCGGAGATAAGTAAAGTTTATAGAGGTCAAATAAGGGCATTAAATCTATTAAAATTCGGCATTTTGTGTTTTTACTCTTCGTACTTTTTGAAGATCACAGAAGCATTATGTCCACCGAAACCGAAAGTGTTACTCAACGCTGCACGTACTGTACGTTTCTGTGCGGTATTGAATGTGAAATTCAATTTTGGATCAAATGCAGGATCATCAGTAAAGTGATTAATTGTTGGAGGAACGATGTCGTTTTTTACAGCAAGAATAGCAGCAATAGCCTCAACAGCACCTGCAGCACCTAAAAGGTGACCGGTCATTGATTTTGTTGAACTGATGTTCAGTTTGTAAGCATCTTCACCAAATAGATCTACAATCGCTTTTGTTTCACTAATGTCTCCAAGCGGAGTAGAAGTTCCGTGAACATTGATATAATCAATGTCTGCGGTAGTCATGCCAGCGTCTTTCATGGCGTTGGTCATTACCATTTTTGCACCCAGTCCCTGAGGATGAGGAGCGGTAATGTGATTTGCATCAGCACTCATACCACCGCCGACTAATTCAGCGTAGATTTTTGCACCTCTTGCTTTAGCATGTTCCAGTTCTTCCAGAATAATCGTTCCGGCGCCTTCTCCGGCAACAAATCCATCTCTGTCTTTGTCAAAAGGTCTTGAAGCCGTTGCAGGATCGTCATTCCGTGTAGAAAGGGCATGCATTGCATTAAATCCGCCTATACCGGCTTCATTAATGATCGCTTCTGAACCACCACTGATAATCACGTCAGCCATATCCAGACGGATATAGTTATAAGCGTCTATCATTGCATTAGTTGATGATGCACAGGCAGAAACAGTTGCGAAATTTGGTCCGCGCAAGCCATATCTTATTGAAATATGGCCAGTTACGATGTCAATAATCATTTTTGGAATAAAGAAAGGATTGATCCTTGGAGTACCATCTCCAGCGAAAAAATTCCTCATTTCATCCACAAAAGTTTTTATACCACCGATACCAGAACCCCAGATTACACCTATCCGGTTAGTATCCAACTGTGAAAAATCGAACCCTCCGTCTTTTACGGCTTCATCTGTAGAAACAATAGCATACTGAACAAATGGATCTAATTTGCGGGCTTCTTTTTTATCCAAAAAGTCTTCAGCGTTGAAGTTTTTAAGCTCACATGCAAATTTTGTTTTGAACTTTTCTGTGTCAAAACTTGTAATCGGCGCAGCGCCGCTCACACCATTTAACAAGTTCTCCCAGTATTCCGGGAGAGTATTGCCAATTGGAGTGAGCGCACCTAAACCTGTAACTACTACTCTTTTTAATTCCATTTATACGGATTATACGGAGACCGTATGTTCTACTTTACGTTTTTCTCTAGGTAAGCAATTGCTTGACCAACTGTACCGATAGTCTCAGCTTGGTCATCAGGAATTGCTACATTGAATTCTTTTTCGAATTCCATGATAAGTTCTACAGTATCCAAAGAATCCGCACCTAGGTCATTAGTGAAAGAAGCTTCTGGGGTAACCTCGCTCTCATCCACACCTAATTTTTCAACGATAATAGCCTTAACTCTTGAAGCAATATCAGACATAATGTTATAATTTAATGGGTTAAATAATTCAGTGCAAAGAAAAATAAATTCTGACACATTTCAAATGTTTTTATTTCTCT
>Ga0247807_10000296_pt1 | contig 31854 bp, 27 predicted proteins | sample UWRJL074202C1_FD_179931 | JGI IMG/M metagenome (GOLD analysis project Ga0247807, IMG submission 179931) | Plant litter microbial communities from Arlington Agricultural Research Station in Wisconsin, United States - UWRJ-L074-202C-1 | ecosystem: Environmental > Terrestrial > Plant litter >...
AGAGGTCATGTCGCTCAGCGACTCCTGCGTTTTGGTCGCGATGCGGGCACGCACCTGGCCGACACGACGCTGGGCGAGGGCGAGCAGCGGAAGCAGGATGACCGCAACAATCGTCATCTGCCAGCTGAGCACCAGCATCGACACAAACGCGGCGAGCACGGTCACGGTGTTACCGATGACACTCGAGATGGTGTTGCTCAGCACATCGGCGACGCCACCCACGTCATTCTGCAGGCGGGACTGGATGACTCCCGTTTTGGTTCGGGTGAAGAAGGCCAGCTCCATGGCCTGGAGGTGTCCGAACAGGCGGGTGCGCAGGGACCCCATCACCTGGTTTCCCACGGTCGCGGTGAGGAAGGTCTGCCAGACCCCGAGCAGCGCGGAGGCCACCCAGAGCAGCACCATCGCGGCAACAAGTTTGATGAGCACCGGAAAGTCGGGTGTGCCCGAGGACGGGAAGAGCCCGAGGTCAAACGCCTCCTTGGTGAGCAGCGGGGGCAGCACGCTGAGGGCCGCGCTGATCAGCACCAACACAATTGTGAGTGTCAGTTTGGCGCGGTAAGGGCGGAAGAGTTCGCCGATGCGACGCAACAGGTGCGGCACTCGTGGGGCGTCGGCGTTGACCGCGCGCTGCGCTTCGGAATCCCGTCCGCTCACTCGCCCACCGTGGCCGCCCGGGCCAGCTCGCATACTCACCCTTTATTGTCACTCGCGAATTGAGCGCGGAATGCCAATAGCGGCCCAACGGAGTCCGCCCGGCGCGAACAGTGCGGGTGTGTACTGTTCGCGCCGGTCGCGCTGCCCGACCTACTTGATCGTGAACTCGTGCAGCGAGTATCCGTACGGAGTGCCGCGCTCGATGCCCTGCATCCGGATGTAGCGGTAGTCGCCCGCGATCGGCACCGTATCGATTCCCCCGGTGTCGATCCCTCCGGTGCCGTTGGTGACGGTGGCCAGGTCGACCCAGTCCCCGGTTGCGGAGACCCGGCCCTGGATCACGTAGTTCTTTCCGAACGCGCCCTCCCAGTCGAGCTCAGCGGAGTGCACCGCAGTCACCGCACCGAGGTCAACCTGCAGCCACTCGGTGTCGGTCGCCGCAGACGCCCAGCGCGAGTACGAGTCGCCGTCGACGGCGTTGGCCGCGGAGAACACCGCCTCGGTCGACGAACTCGTCGCCGGTCCGCGCAGCGCGAGGTTCGGGGTGCCCGATCCCTCGGTGGAGTACACCTCGAACTCGGTCAGCGAAACCCCGTACGCCGTGGCGCGGTTGTCTCCGAGCATCCGCACAAATCGCGCCGATTCCTCGATCGGATAGTCGACCGCCCCGCCCGTTCCCGCCGTGTCGGTGACCACGGTGCGCCACACGCCGAACGCGGTGTCGCGCACCTGCAGGCGCAGGCTGGTCGCGAAGGCACCCTCCCAGTCGAGATGCACCGAGTCGAGGGGAAGAACCTCGCCGAGGTCGACGGAGATCCATTCCCCATCGCGGTGCTCGCTCGACCAGCGTGTGCCGACTGATCCGTCGACCGCGTTGGCTCCGGCGAGACCCGAATTCTCCGTCGACGACACCTGAACCTTTTTGCCGATCGCGACGTTGGTCGCGGTTCCCGGTGTCGGCTCCGGTGACGGCTCCGCGGTGGGGGTCGGCTCCGGCGCCACGGTCGGTCCCGGTGTGGGGGTCGGCTCCGGTGTGGGCTCGACCGGGCTGAAATCAACAATGCGTACCGGGGTGGATGCTTCGGCGCCAGACACTGTCGCCGTCACAGTACTGTCGCCCGGAGCATCCGGAGCAGTAAACCTGCCCGCACCGCTGATCGACCCGCCACCCTCGACGGACCACGCGGCACTGACCGCACCACCGTTGCCGTCCGCGTCGAACGCGAAGGCGCCAAACGTCGCGGTGCGCCCGGTCGCGACGGTGGCGGCGCGGGGCGACACCAGCACCACGGTGGGCTCGATGTAGGCCACATTGCGAGTGCCGAACACCTCGAGGTCGTAGATGGAGTAGCCGTAGTCAGTCAGCCGGCTGACCCCCTGGATGCGGAGGTAGCGACCCGTGGCGTCCGTCGCAGCCGCGCGCAGGTCAACCGAGTCGGCGCGGTCATCGGTTTTACTGACGGTGGCGACGGTAGACCAGGGGCCTGCTGCGGTGTCCGACGTCTGCACGTGGAACTCCGCCGCTGCGGCACGTTCCCAGCGGATGTCGACACGACTCAGGTCGTAGCTGCCCCCGAGGTCAACGGTGAGCGTCTCGTCGTCCGTGCCGTGCGCACTTTCCCAGCGCGTGGCAGGGTCGCCATCCACGGCGAGCGCGGCGGTGCTTGCACCCACCTCACTGCTGGCCTCGATCGGCTGGCCGAGCGCCAGGTCCACCGGCTCGGCGACAACGGCAACAACAGCGGAACCTTCAACGGTCTGAAGCGCAGCAGCTCCGCCATCGCCTTCGCCGTCGCCCTGCACCACTGTTGCAGTGACGTATCCGGCACCCGCGTCACCCGCCGTGAACACTCCGTCCGCCGTGATGGTGCCCGAAGCAGTGGTCGCCCACTGCACCGCAGTATCGTCCGACGCAGTGCTGTCTGATTCCGCGCTGTCCGACGCGGCACCGGTGAAGGGATCGCCGTACTGGTCGAGGCGAACCGCGGTAAACGTGGTGGATGCTCCGGCCACAACCTGCTCGAAGCCGGGCGTGATCTCGATCGACGCAAACGCCGGAGCATTGTCGACGCGTACCGAGTACGTGCCCACCACGTCACCACTGTTGGCGCCAGCGCCGCCGCTGGTCGCGGTGATCGTCACCGACTCGGTCGGAGTGGTCGCGCCGAACTCTCCGCTCGAGGAGATCGTTCCCCCGCCGCTCACCGCCCACTCGATGTCGTCGACGGGAATGGTGGCGCCGTATTGGTCATACCCGGTTGCGGTGAACCCGGCGGTGCTGCCGGGCGCGACCGTGGTCGGAAGCGCTCCCGCCTCGGCCGAACCAATCACGATGTGATCGAGTACCGCGTCGAGCCGGTGGGTCACCTGAGTGCGAGCCGGCACGGCAATCGAACCGATCACCTTCGAGCCCGAGTACACGTCGTAGCTCTTCTGGCTATCGGACGGGTTGTAGACCACGTAGCTGTACTGCTCGGTGGCGTCGTTGTAATAGACCTGGCTCGTTGGGCTGGACGTGTGCCGGTCGCGCACCTGCACACCGAGTCCACGGTTCGACATCGCCGTGTAGTAGACCATGCCCGCCATTGACGTGGAGGTGACGGTGGGATCGTTCTGCTCCTGCAGCACGGTGAACACGTCGGCATACAGCTCGGGGTCGTATTGGGCGACCATTCCAAGAACAACGTTGCCCAGAGCATCCCCCATCTGGCTGAACACGGCGGCAGCCTGTGCGGTGTCGGCGCCCGACTCGTAGTTCTCGACGTCGACCCCGTACAACTCGGCAATGGTGGCCTCGTCAGCGACATAGTTCGTGGAGAGGTAGGGAAGCACGGCGGACGCCGGGGTCCACTGGCGCGGGTCGAGGTCAACCATCGCATCCGTCAACTCGGCCTGGATCAGCGACGCGGGCAGAGTCTCGGGAGTCCACCAGGTGGCCGGAAACACCACCGACCCGTCCGAGTCCACCGACACGTAGAGGGTGTCGGTTGCCGCGTTGTAGAGCGGGTTCGCCGCCACCTTCGCAGTCACGTATCCGGGGTGGTTTTTCTCGGCCTCGCGAATGGCGCCCTGCAGGTTTGCGATTGCCGACGCCTGGTTCTTCTCGATGATGATGTCGCCGTAGCTACCGATCCCCCACCATTCCTTCGCGAAGGTCTGGATGGCGGCACGATTGCCCCCGATCACGCCATTCTGGCCGATGTCCGCGGGGCGATCGGCGAACATGTCCTGCACAAGGGACCGGGCGAAGTCCTCATCCCAGCCGAGGTAGTTCAGCCAGGGTCCGGTGGGCATCCACTGGATCCCGTAGATCCAGCCGGGGTCGCCGGAGAAGTAGGTCGCGTATGCCTGGCCGCTGTCGAAGAGGATGCCCGTAGTCGAGTGGTCATACGCCTCGGGGAACGTCCCGTCCCCATCAGCGACAGACGACGCGGGGTTACCGTGGATGTTCAGCCAGTACTCGAGCACTGCCTGACGTTCCGTCGAGTACCCCATCGCACCGGTGGCCTGCATCTCGGCGTCGCCGAGGGCAGACCCGAGAAGGAACAGCGCGGCCCACGACTGGATTGCTTCAGAACTCGACTCCTGGTTGTTGCCGCCGGGCGACGAGAACCCTCCGGCGTAGGAGTGGCCGGCCCACGTGTCGAATGTGCGGAGGTACGGGAAGTCCTTGTCGGTGCGATCCCAGTTGGCGTACTGCTTCGCCACCAGGGTCGCCATGTCACCGTAGTCGGCGGCCCATTGCGGGTCTTCGCCGGCGAGCAGCGCGGCAGCCAGCACAAAGTAGCCGTAGTGAAAGTGGTTGTCGGTGAACTGCGCCGAACCGTATGACTCGCCAAAACCGACGAGCGCGCCCCAGCTCTCGTACCGGGCGAAGAAGTGTTCCTTCTCCCCCTCGGTGTAGCTGAACCAGTCGCTGAGCGCCGCGGTCAGACTCGCGCGCAGTGCGGTGTACGAGTCGGTGGCACCAATTTGTTTGGCGGCAGCCATGTACTCCGCGAGCTGCAGCACGTCTTTGCCACCCCAGTAGGTGTCGGCGCCGTACTCCGTTTTCGCCGCGTAGTCCGCGAGGTACGCCTCCATGGTCGCCTGGTCGTAGTCGCCCTCGAGACCGAGAACTTCGGGCGCCGCAGCCGTGGGGGTCAGTCCCTCAAAGGGATACGCGATCGTCCAGTCACCGTGGCCAACCGAGGTTTTGAGGGTTCCGCGCGGTGTCTCGTAGGTGTCGTCGTCCAAAACGAGATTGTTCGTGGTGCCGCGCCACTGGTGCGGAAGCCAGCCCTGCACGGTGTCGAGGTTGGTGCCCTCGAGCGCTTCCGTCTCCACCGACCAGTCCTGGATGACGCTGGCGGCGAGCGCGTCGTAGTTGTAGGTCATCCGGGTGCCGCGCGGCACCGCGAAGGCGTGGCGGTGCAGGGTGGTGAGCTCGGCACCCGCCTCGGCGGAGGTTGTTGATGCGGGCAGTGCGCTGATCACCAGGTGGTCAGTACCCTCGCTCGCGCGCAGCACGGAACCGACCCGCTCAAACGTGGTGTCGGCGGGCGCGTGCACCCCAAAACTGCGTCCGCCCTGGGTCACTACGAACCGATCGGTGGTCGTCGGAAAGGTGACAGCCTCCCCCGCCGCGTCGGTGATCCGTGCGGTTGCGTCGATCGTGATCTGCGGGGTGACGTCGTCGAATTCAAACCAGAGGTACGGGATGCCCCGGGCTGCAGTCACATCAATGTGCTGCTCACCCCCGGCTTGCCCCATCCGCCAGCTGACGTTCCAGTCTCCCCACCGCAGTGCGTCCGCGCTCTCGGCCGCGAAAGTGGTGTCGAAGCGACCATCGAGGTCCGTGACGTCGTCAGTTCGGATGATCTGGTCGACAAGCACGTGCGCCCAGCCGGCCTCGACGCTGTCGATGATCTCGATCGATGCGGTCTGACCGACGTATGCGGAGACGTCCCAGGTGATCCAGCGCAGGGATTCGCTGGTGTCTCCTGTGGCGGTCGCGACAGCAGTCCCGTCGATGAGGAGACGGATCTCCGCCTTACCGGGCTGGTTTCCTCCTCCGATGAGGGCGGCGATGTGGGTGCGGTCGACCGTAAAACCGGGCGAGGTGAGCGTTCCGGTGGCGGAGTCTCCGCCAGCGGCGGTGAACGAATTGAGAAGTCCGTCTCCGAGGTAGCCGCTCACGGTGCTCTGGCCAGCGGCGCTGCCCTCGGTCACGGTCGAGAAGGCGGTGCCCGTAGCGACCCAGCCGTCGGGAATCGCGGTCTCGAAGTCGGCCATCACCACGTCGGTGCCGTCTGATGCGGGGACAACCTGGCCGCCGACGGTGAGGGGCGAGTTGAGCACCATGGCGGTACCTTCGGCGTTCCACTCTGTGGGGTACTGGATAGTGGTGCCCGTTGCCGAGTTCGACGCAACCAGTGGGTCGGCCCAGAGGGCACCCGAATAGGTGCTGACGAGCAGGTCGGTCCACCACGCGTTGGTCGGCACGGGTTCACCCGAGAGGGACTCGTCGATGTAGAGCTTTTTGTTCAGGGTGTCCTGAACCCCCTGGCCGACGGATGCCGGCGGGGTGGCCGCGTACGATCCGGCGCCCACGGGAACGGTATCGCCCTCGGCAACCGCCGCGGGAACGGCCGCGGAAACCGCCGCGGACGTCGCAGCGGGAACTGCAGCGGCGACCGCTGAGCCGCTGGCAGCGGACGCCAGCGCGAAGGCGAGTGCACCCGCGGTGACCAGTCCAACTGCTCGACGAGATGAGTCTGTGAACATAGTGCGGCGCTCCCCTGATGCGGTTCAATCCACTACTCGGACCGACTGCCATAGCCCCCTATAGCCCTGCCGACCGCCTTCGTTCGGATATTCCCGAACGCATTTCTTGAACGAATACTCACATCATGGCACGCAGAAGTGGCGGGAATTTCCCCAACCGGAGTCGGAGATGTTCCCGCCACTAAACCGTTGCCGAATGTATACCTGCGGAGCGTTATCCCTTGGTGGATCCGGCGAGCAGTCCTCGCACGAAGTACCGCTGCAGCGAGAAGAACACAATCAGCGGAACGAGGATCGAGATAAACGCACCAGCCGTGAGGAGGTGCCAGTCCTGCCCGCGGTTACCGGTGATCTCGGCGAGGAGTTTGGTCATCGGGGCGACACCACCGTCAGCGAACACCAGCGCGACCAGCAGGTCGTTCCACACCCAGAGGAACTGGAAGATGGCGAACGACGCGATCGCGGGCATCGTCAACGGCAGCACAATACGGAAGAAGATCTGTCCGTGGCCTGCGCCATCCACTCGAGCTGCTTCCACGAGTTCCCGAGGAATCTCAGAGATGAAGTTGTGCAGCAGGAAGATCGCGAGAGGGAGGGCGAAGATTGTGTGTGCGATCCACACCTGCGAGTACGACCCCGCGGCATCCAGACCGGAGAACAGCTGCACTCCACCGACGTTGAGTCCACGCGAGAACAGGCTGAGAAGCGGTACCAATGCCATCTGCAGCGGAACGATCTGCAGCGCGAAGACACCGATAAAGAGCCAGTTTTTGCCCCGGAAGTCGATCCACGCGAATGCGTAGGCGGCAAGACTCGCGATAACCAGCGGGAAGACGGTCGCCGGGATGGTGATCGCGATCGAGTTGATAAACGCGCCACCGAGGGTCAGTGTGCTGTTACCGGCGGCGAGTACTTCTGTGTAGTTATCGAGGGTGAAGCCGGGGTTCTGAAAGAACGTCCACCAGCCGGTGCGCGCCACATCTTCCGCGGGGCGGATCGATGAGACGAGCAGGCCGAAGGTCGGTGTGGTCCAGAGGATCGCGATAATCAGTGCCGCGATCGTTGCCCCACGACTGGTGAGCCGCTTTTTGGTGCGTTTGGTCGCCTCCAGAGCCTTCTCGCCCGTGGCGAGCTGCCTCTCGGTGACTTTGTCGACGGGAAGCTTGGCCGGGATCGTGGCGCTCATCGGATCTCCCTCTGCTTGGCAATCTGGCGGGCATTGTACACAACGATGGGAAGCACCAACACAAACAGCACCAGGGCGAAGGCCGCGGAACGTCCCGTTTCGAAGCCCTTCCACTGGGTGTACATCTCATTGGCGATAACGCTGGTCTCATTGGCGCCGGCCGTCATGGTGCGGACGATGTCGAAGACCTTCAGTGAGGCGATGGAAATGGTGGTGAGAACAACCACCAGTGACGAGCGGATGCCCGGCACCGTGACATTGGTGAACCGCTGCCAGGCGTTGGTGCCGTCGAGTTCGGCGGCCTCCATCTGTTCGGCGGGCACACCCTTGATTGCTGCGGACAGCACCACCATGGCGAAACCGGTCTGGATCCAGATCAGCACCACGATGAGAAAAAACGTGTTCCACGGGGAGACCGACAGCCAGTCGACGGGTGTACCACCGAGCCACACCACCACCTGGTTGAGCAGACCAATCTGCTCCTGGTCGGCGGGGCGGGCAGTGTAGACAAAACGCCAGATGATGCTCGCTCCAACAAAGGAGATCGCCATCGGCATAAACACCAGAATCTTGAAGAACTTCTCACCGCGTGACTTGTCGATGAACACCGCGTAGGCCAGGCCGAACACTGTCGACAGCGCGGGCACAATCAGCACCCACACGATGGTGTTGAGGACGGTGCGGATGCCCGTGTCCTGAGTAAAAATCCAGATGAAGTTGTCGAGGCCCACAAAACGGTTGCCGCGGCTGTTCATAAACGCCTGGACCGTGGTCTGGATGGACGGGTAAATCAGTCCGACTGCCAGCAGCACAATCGCGGGGCTGAGGAACCCCACGAGCTGGAACAGGTAGCCGGCTCCTTCACGGGACCGGAAGTCGACGAGGAAAAAGACACCGCCGACAACGGCCGCGACAACGGCTGCCCACCAGACCGAGCCCAGGAAAAAGAAGATGAGGAGTGGAGCAAGCACACACACCGCGAGGCGTACAACGGTGTACGCACGGCCGGTGCGCGGGGCGATCTCGAGGAAAAAGATCAGCAGACCGACGACTATAAGAAACGCGAGCACAACGAGCGGAATTTGCGCCAGCGCGGGAAGCGTGGATATCCACGAGAGGAAATCTGACATTACGGCCCTTTCGAGTACGACTCTGGACTCTTGGTGGAACATTACGCGCCGGAATCTGACGGCGACAGAGGGTTGAAAGGGGCCGGAGGTTTCCCACCGGCCCCTATCGTCCTGCGTGTATTAGGTGGAACTCGTCGTGACCGCTGACTCGTCCACCGTGCCGGAGGTTAGTCCGACGGCCAGGACTGCTCGATGGTTCCGAGCACTTCCTCTGTCGACTTGCCGTTGATCCAGTCGACGATTCCGGTGAAGAACGATCCGGAACCAACCACGCCGGGCATCAGGTCGGATGCGTCGAAGCGGAAGGTGGTGTTTTCGTCGGTGAGGATCTTGATCGCGTCCTGCAGCACGGGGCTGGAGGCGTTGGCGGGGTCGAGACCGTTGTTCGCGCTGATAACACCGCCGAGCGAGACGCGGGAGTTGGCCCACTCCGGGCTGGAGAGGTACTCCTGCACCTTTACGGTGTCCTCGTCGTTGGAGAACGCGGCGACGATCTCGCCACCACCGGTGACGGCCTGTCCTGCATCAGCTTCGATGGGAGGAAGCAGGAACGCCCAGACGTCTGCATCCGGTCCGACCGTGGTGTTGCCGTTGGTCGGGTCGGTGAGGAAGCCGTCGTAGAACGATGCCTGGTGGTGGAGCGCGCACGTTCCGTCACCGATAACACGGGCGACATCCTGGAACGTGGTGGGGTTGATCGACTTCACGTCGCCGTAGCCCGCGTTGACGTAGTCCGGGTTCTGCAGGATCTCTCCGACGGCGTCGAAGGCCTCAACGATTGCCGGGTCATCAAACGGAATCTCGTGGTTGATCCACTGGTCGTAGACGTCGGCACCCGACTGGCGGAGGACGAGGTCTTCCACCCAGTCCGTTCCCGGCCATCCTGAGGCGGCGTCGGAGTTGAACCCGGCGCACCACGGCGGCTCGCCGGTCTTTTCCTGGATGGTAGCGGTGACGTCAAGCAGTTCGTCCCACGTGGTGGGAACTTCTACACCCCACTCGGCGAAGTCTGCCGGGTGGTACCAGACATAGCCCTTGACGCTCGCCATCAGCGGGGCGCCGTAGAGTACGTCGCCAGACGTGGCATAGCCCGCCCAGTCATCGGTCCAGTACTCGGCGACGTTGTCGGCGACACCCTCGGGGGCGGGCTGGATGTAGTCGCGCGACGACAGGTCGGCGAGGAGTCCGGGCTGGGGGAAGATCGCGAGGTCAGGAGCGTTTCCACCCTGGGCCCGGATGCTGATCTGTGTTTCGAACTCTTTGCTCGACTCGTACTTGATCTCGATGTTGTTCTCTTCTTCCCAGGCAGCCCAGGATTCGTTGAGAAGATCTTCTTCGGTGTCGATGATGGTGCCGTAGACCGTCACAACGCCGTCAGCTTCGCCGGCGTCGCCTGGTCCGGTACCGCCACTGCCACCACCTCCATCCGCAGAACAGCCGGACAGCACAAGACCCGAGGCCGCCAGCATGACCAGCGGGACGGTGAATCTACGGTGCAGGGTGGAACTCATACAACTCCTCCTCATTGAGGTTGCGAAGCGCACTAACGGCGCCAAAGGTGACTGCAGGGGCAGAACCGGCTCGTCTGTACCGCGAGCGCGTCCCCAAATCGAGGTCATTCTCGAAGTACGCCGTGAAGCAATCTGTCGACGATCCGGCGCGTGCCGCCAATCTATGACGGATGTTCAAGCAATGCAAGCGCTAGACATTACGAAGCCGTCACGGGAATTATGCGCCCGCGGTTAAAAGCACAAGGGCGCCGTCCCCACGAGGGGGACGACGCCCAGAGTTTGCTACTTCAAGAACTGAAACCCCTCGCGGGGCTCGAATTACTTGAGGGTAACGGTGGCGCCAGCTTCTTCGAGCTGAGCCTTTGCCTTCTCGGCAGCTTCCTTGGTTGCACCCTCGAGCACAACGCCGGGGGCGCCATCAACAACAGCCTTGGCCTCGCCGAGTCCGAGACCGGTAAGGGCGCGAACCTCCTTGATGACCTGGATCTTCTTTTCGCCGACGGACTCAAGGAAGACGTCGAATGCCGTCTTCTCTTCGACCTCTTCGACGGGAGCAGCAGCAGCGGCACCGGCAGCGGCGACGGGAGCAGCAGCGGTGACCTCGAAGACCTCTTCGAACTTCTTTACGAAGTCGCTGAGCTCGATGAGCGTGAGCTCCTTGAATGCTTCGATGAGCTCGTCATTTGAAAGCTTTGCCATGATGTTCTCTCTTTCGTAGTGCTTAACTCGATAACCGCGTGTTCGCGGAAGCCGAGAGTCCTGTAAAACGCCCTAGGTAAGGACGAAAAAACGCCCTAGGTTAGGACGCAGATTCCTGCTTCTCGCGCAGCGCCTCGACCGTGCGAACGGCCTTCGACAGCGGGGCGTTGAACAGGTACGCCGCACCGAACAGCGAAGCCTTGAATGCGCCGGCAAGCTTGCCCAGCAGCACCTCCCGGCTTTCGAGGTCGGCGAGCTTCTTGACCTCGTCGGCGGTGAGAGGGTTACCGTCAAAGTAACCGTTCTTCACAACCAGCAGAGGGTTTGCCTTGGCAAAGTCACGCAGAGCCTTGGCCACGACGACAGTGTCTCCGTGAACAAAAGCGATTGCAGACGGTCCGGCCAGTTCGTCGTCAAACGAGCTGATTCCGGCGTTGTTCGCTGCAATCTTGGTGAGCGTGTTCTTCACCACGGCGTACGTTGCGTGCTCACTGATCGACTGACGCAGCTGCTTGAGCTGGGCAACGGTGAGACCGCGGTACTCGGTTAGCAGGACGGCATTCGAGGTACGGAACTTGTCCGTAAGCTCGGCGACCGACGCTTCCTTGTTCGCCATGGCACTCCTAAATAGTTTTGGTGTTCTTCAGCCGGGACCACCGCCCGCGAGGGCATTTCGGCAATAAAAAAAGCTCCGGCGCAAGCGCACGGAGCTGAGATCACGTCTATTCCGGAGAACAACGTGGAAAACTTCTTCACACACCTGCGCGGGTCGGTTTCCAGAACATTTTCGTGATGATTACGTTCCAGAACACCTTCGTCTGTCTCACCTTTGCAGGCAGAACAGAGACCAGCGGTCTTTGGCTTCGTTCAGAGTACGGGATTAATGGTTGCCTCCGCAACTTTCTGGCGCGTGCCCCCTCCCACGCGGGCCCGGCCACCTCGGCGTATCGCCTGGGATACCAGCGGAAAGCTCGACGCCCACAAGCATCCCCCCGCTCGGCACGCCGCAATTTCGCCGCACACCCACCTTCGGCAGCGCGCACGGATACCGCACGACCCGGTCGCAACGCCATCCCGCCACTGACACCAACGGCGCGGTGAACGCACCCTGAGCCCTGATCGTCTTTTTCTCCCCGTCGATACAGGCCACTCCCGATCGCCCGCCCACGGGCATGAGGCATCCCATGACCCACCCCCAAGCGCTCCCCCGCGCGACCTCGTCTTCTACCTCGCCCGAGCCATCCCGCCACCGCCACCGAACAGACCCGCCTCCGGACCCCGTACTCCCCCACACAACCCTCGCCGCGCGGTATCGAAGCCTGCGACCGAGCAACCAGCGCCTCCTGCGATTCACCACGCTGTCGCTCCTTTTTCTGCTTGTGCTCGGTGTCGGCTCCGTTGTGGGCGAAACCCGCCAGGCCCGCGCCGACGAATCCGCCCGGCAGGCGCACACCATGGCGCGGGAGTTCCTCTGGGCGCGTGCCGACCTGGCCAGCACGGTGATCACCAAAGCAGCCGTACATCTCACCGCGGCACGGCTCTCGTTCGAGTCCGCGGATGCGCGCCTTCTCAGCGATGAGGAGCGCCTTGCGTTCGAGGAGACTCTGACCGCCGCCGAGACACAGCTGCGAGATGCCCGCTACGCGGTGGCGACTGCTACCCGCGAAGCATCCATCCCGGCTCCCGCCTCGGCGACCGCCGAACAGATTCGTGCGGCGACAGCGACCCTCGCGGACTGGGACTTGGTGACACCGGACGAGATTGAGGTTCTGCACCAGTCGCTCGCGGATGGCGTCGGCTCCGTGACCACCGCCGTTGAACACTGGACCGCAGAGCAGAACCGGCTTGCAGCGGAACGAGCGGCAACCGAACTGGTTGCCCAGCAAGCCGCCGCGCAGGAGGCCGCCGAAGCCGCGGAGAAGGCAGCCGCACAGAGCGCTGCCGAGGTCGCGCGCCAGCAGGCGGAGGTGCAGGCGGAGTCCGCTGCGGCAGCCAGCCCCGCGGCGGCAACGGCTCCTGCGCCCCAGGCATCCGTCACCCCGCCCGCGCCGCAGGCCAGCGCCGGCCACACCGAATACGTCTGGACAACAGGGTTCCAACCCGAGCTCGATGCCTGCAAGGGCTCGGTCGACATGACGGCCTCATTCGGCAAAGCAGTGATCGGTGAGCACTGGTCGTGCGGCGGCAGTTCATTCCCGACAGCCGAGGGCAGCATCGTCACGGTGACGGGGGCACTGTCGGGCACGTTCCGTGTTGGACCCGTCGTCGCGGTGTTGAACCAGCGCACCAACACCACCAACGATGTGCCCGGCGGGTACGACCTGCTCTATCAAACGTGTGTTGGCGGCGACAATTCTCGGATGTCGTTCACCGCGCTCCAGCGGATCGGATAGTCCGCTTACAGCGGAGACCTTCACCACCGCAAGAAGGGTTTCGTGGGATCACCGCAAATTAACCGCAAACCTTACTTCGGAAAAACACATCCATCCCGCACTACCTTCGGCGAGCGCCCTCCCACCGCTGACAACGCACCCGGAATGTACGCACGCTGGGCGCATATCGCCTTTTTCGCGCGATCCGTTCTATCCCCAATCGCCCGCCCGAGGGTATGAGGCATCTCATGACGCAACCCGACCATCCCCAGCATCGTCACCGCGCAGACACCGAATCGGATCCTTGGCTTCCGCGCACAACGCGCATCGCCCGGTATCGCGGGCTGCAGCCCCACATACAACGCCGCCTCCGATTCATCGCGTTCACCGTGCTGTCTCTGCTGGTGATCGGTGTCGGCTCCGCTGCGGCGGGAACCCGGCAGATGAGCGCCGACGAATCGGCGCGCGAGGCACACACCACTGCCCGCCAGTTTCTTGAGGCGCGTGCCGAGCTCGCAAGCACCGTGATTTCGGCAGCGGCAGTGCACCTCGAGACGGCACGGCTGGCACTCGAGTCAAACGATGCTCTCCTACTCTCCACAAATGAGCGCATCACCTTCGACCAGACCCTCGCGTCGGCCGAAAGCCAACTTCGTGACGCGCGGTACCAGGTGGCCACGGCCACGCGCGAGGCAGCCAACGCCCCATCTGCCACCGCGACCGTGGAAGAAATCCGTGCCGCCATCGTCACCCTCGAGGCATGGGAGTTTGTGAGTTCGTCAGAGATCGAGGTTCTGCACCAGTCGCTCGACAATGGCGTTGACTCTGTGGCCACCGCCGGGGAGAGATGGCGGGCGGACCAGGACCGCCTTGCCGCAGAGAAAGCAGCCCAGGAGCTCGCTGATCAGCAGGCTGCGGCGAAAGCGGCCACCGAACGGGAGGCCGCTGCCGAGGATGCCCAACACGAGGCCGAAGCGCAAGGGCGGACACAGGGGGATGCGGCGTCTCCTGCACCGGGTCCAACGGCCAGCACTGCTCCGACAACCGGCGCTGCTCCAGCTCCGGCGCCGGCTCCTGCACCTTCGCAGTCCCGGGCACCGGCTCCAGCGCCTGCTCCAGCTCCAGCTCCAGCTCCAGTGCCAGCACCGGCTCCAGCACCCGCTCCCGCTCCCGCACCCGCACCGGCTCCCGCCCCGGCGCCTGCTCCCCCTGACACATCCGTCACCCCGCCCGCAACGCAGGGCGGCGACCGAGGAAACGATCGGGATCGCGATCGAGATCGCCACCAAGACGGCAATGGGCGGGATCGAGACCGAGACCACCGCCAGGACGGCAATGGTCGGCACAACGGCGACGATCGCCACGGCCGTCATGGGTGAGCACACGCGTGTGGGCGGCGATCACTCGCGTATGCCGGTTGCCGCGCTGGGACAGATCGGATAAAACCGTCAGTCGCGCCAGGAGTGCTGCGGGTTGTACCCCAGCACGCGGCGGGCCTTGTCGATCGACAACAGCGTGTCGGTTCCCACAACCTCACGCGTAAACTCCACCCCGGGGAATTCCTCAGCGGCGAGGTCCACGCTGGGACGCTCCATCAGGGTGTCGGCCGCCGCGATGATAAACGTGTCGAATCCGGGCAGATTGACGGCGAGCGCACGCTCGACAGCCTGGGCCCCGTCGCGGGTGTCGATGTATCCCCAAAGGTTCCAGCGGCGAAGGGACGCATCGTTCTGATAGCCGGGCACCAGCTTGTAGTCCGCTGTGTCGAGAACGTTGGAGAACCGGAGCGCTGTGATGCTCAATTCAGGGTCCCAGCGCACCAGCTTGGTCGCCAGTTCTTCTTCGAGGTGTTTGACCACCGAGTAAACGGACTCGGGGCGCGACGCATACTCCTCATCTACGGGCAGATACGGCGGAGGAGTCTCGAACGGGATGCCGAGCAGCGTCTCACTCGAGGCGTAGACGATGCGCTGGATGCCCGCACGGCGAGCAGCCTGGAACACGTTGAAGGTCGACAGCATGTTGTTGGAGAACGTCGCCGAGTCCGGCGCGATGCCGCCGGCCGGAATTGCGGCGAGATGCACAACGGCATCGAGACCGGAGTGCCTGTCGTCGATGGCCATCAGGGCATCAACAACCTGCCCATAGTCGGTGAGGTCGATGCGGGTGAACGTTGCACCACGCTCCCCCACCGCATCCAGGGTCAGAACCCAGTGCCCGGCATCCTGCAGATGCGCGACCACCGCCCGACCGAGTTTGCCGTTGCCGCCGGTGACTGCAATCTTCATTGATGCTCCTTCGTTGGACGTGAGTGTCAGTCTGCCACCGGAGACGCGATGGCCGCGGGGGTTGCTGGCGTGATGATTCCAGGAAGCTCGATGCGGAACGAGGTCGCACCCGGCGCACTCGTCACCGACACCGTGCCCCCATGGGCTTCAATAACTGCCTGCACAATCGAGAGACCGAGACCGGTGCTTCCGGCAATACGCGACCGGGACGAATCACCTCGGGCGAATCGCTCGAACAGGGTCGGCTGCAGTTCGGGCGAGATGCCCGGGCCGTTGTCGTCGACCGTGATCACCGCGGTGGTTCCTCCCACGACCGAGAGTTCAACTCCCACCCGGCTGCCTTCCGGCGTGTGCACACGGGCGTTGGTGAGCAAATTGGCAAGCACCTGGTGGATGCGCGGTTCGTCACCGACGATCATCACGCGCTCGTCTGGTGCGTCGAACTCCCACTCGTGTTCGGGTCCGGCCGCATACGCATCGCTGATGCAGTCGACCAACAAACGACCAAGGTCGACGGGATGCTTTTCAAGTTCACGCCCCTCGTCGAGGCGGGCAAGCAACAGCAGGTCTTCGACCAGCGACGTCATCCGCACGGCTTCGGACTCGACCCGCGCCATCGAGTGCGAGACATCGTCGGGCAACGCGTGGCCACCCCGCCGGGTGAGCTCGGCGTATCCGCGGATCGACGCGAGCGGAGTTCGCAGCTCATGGCTGGCGTCCGCGACAAACTGGCGCACCTTGTTCTCGCTTGCCTGGCGGGCGCGCAGGGCGGCATCCACGTGACCGAGCATCCCGTTGAATGCTGCACCCACCTGTCCAACCTCTGTGCGGGGATCGGTGTCTTCGTCGGGCACACGCACCGCGAGCGACACCTCTCCTCGGTCGAGCGGAAGCGAGGCCACCTGGGTGGCGGTCGCCGCGACCCTACGCAGTGGGCGCAGCGCGAGGGACACAATAAAAAAGCTCGCCAAGGCGGCAATGAGTACACCGAAGGCTGAGATGAGGAGAATAACCGCACGGAATTGTGCCACGGTCCCCTCCACCTCGGAGAGAGGCACCGCGAGGATGATGCTCCCGCCCTGCGTGGTGGTGAATACCAGCGCGCGGTAGTCTCCTCGGTCGCTGCCGAGCTCAATGGACTTCGAACCGGGAATCAAGCTCGCTTCGACAAGCGCATCGTTCTCGTCAGCGGTCAACAACTGACCGGGAGAGCCAGCAGAACTCTGCATGGTGGCGTCCGTCACTGCACCGTCGGTCACAACCACGGCGATGGTACCCAGTGGCAGTCCGCGGGAAAGATACATTGCGGACTCGTCGGTGTATCCCGGCATTCCGCCTCCCCCGCCTCCCGGCGCGCGGGCGGCCTCGGTCAGCTGCAAGTCGAGCCGCTGCACCAGGTATTCGTTGAGTCCATAGATGCTCGCCGCACCGATCCCGGCACTCAGCAGGGCAACAAGTGCCACGATGCTGACCACAAGTCGGCGGCGCAGCGTCCACTTGCGGCGTGCAAGACGTAACCCGCGCGACATCCGCCCAGGAGCACCATCTAGCTCTGGCTCGGGAGTATCAACCTCGCCCAGATCTGGGACAGGTGTGCTCACCTCGCGGGCTTCAGTACATATCCGACGCCCCGGACGGTGTGGATCATGGCGCTGCGACCGAAGTCGACTTTTTTGCGGAGATAGGAAATATAAATCTCGACCACACTCGACTTGCCCCCGAAGTCATAACTCCAGACCCGGTCGAGGATCTGCATCTTCGAGAGCACGCGGCGCGGGTTGCGCATCAGGTACCGCAGAAGCTCGAACTCGGTGGCGGTGAGCTCGATCAGGTCACCGCCGCGCCGCACCTCGTAGCTGTCTTCGTCGAGTTCGAGGTCGCCGACCACCAGGAACGAGTCGCTGGTGTCTTCGGTCGTGAGCCCCGAGCGGCGGATGAGCGCACGCAGGCGGGCCACGAGCTCCTCGAGGCTGAATGGCTTCGTGACGTAGTCGTCGCCGCCGACGGTCAGTCCGGCTATGCGGTCGTCCAGCGAGTCCTTCGCGGTGAGGAACAGGATGGGCGTCTGGTTGCCGTCGGCCCTGAGGCGGGACAGCACCTGCAGCCCATCGATGTCGGGAAGCATTATGTCGAGAATGATGACGTCGGGCCGGAACTCGCGAATCACGCTGAGCGCCTTTTGTCCGTCCGACGCCAGTCGTACGTCCCAGCCCTCGTAGCGCAGCGCCATGGAGAGCAGGTCAGTGAGCGCATCTTCGTCGTCAACGACAACGGCGCGAATCGGGCTGCCGTCCGCACGTCGCACCTGCGGCTGAACCACAGCGGACGAGTGAAGGGAGCCGGACGAGGTATTGGTCATACTCCCATTATTGAGAGATTTCTATGACCTACCTGTGAGCGGTAAATCTAGTGCTCGCGACCCACGTTGCTTTTGTTGCCGGAACGCACAACGACCAGGATCGACGCGAACAACACGCCAAGTCCGGCGACGAGGATGAGCGGGTTCACTTCCTTAGACGTTTTTTCAGCGACGGGAGTTTCACTGACTCCCGTGTCGGTGACATTCCGGTCGGTGCCCGGCGACTGCGGCTGTTGGTCAGTGGTATCTGCGCTGACCGGCATCGGCACAACGGTGACGAGGCTCGACGAGGAGACCGTCGACGACGCAAGGTCGGCAGCGAATGCGGGCGCGGCGGCGAGCGCTCCAGCGCCCGCCAGAAAAACAGCTGCGACGAGGGAAGCGACCACGCGTGAGCGATGGAACATGATTCTCCCTTGCGGCAGTCAGTTCGGGTCGTGCCGCGACAAATAGGTTCGGAGGACAATACGTCCTGTCCCCCTAACTACCGACACTAGCGGGTACAAATATGTCGGTCAATGTGGGGACATCCCCCCAGACCGGGGGCCAGCATCTCGGACGACTTCGAAAGCATCCGGGGGCGACCAATATCGATATCGCATGAAGATTCGGCTGCCGCCTACGAAATCCGCAGTGAGCGGGTTCGAAGTCGCCGCCGGGGACGTGGCCACCGTTCGAGAGCTGGACTGCGCGGCATCCATTCGCCTGTCGCCCGCAGGGGAGACAATGGAGTGTGCCCTCCACTCAACCGATGCTCTCGCTCTGGGACGAGCCTGCGCCCGACCACCGGACGCGCGTTGTCGCGAACTCCGAGGATCGAGTGGCGTGGCTGCGTGCACGCAGTCGTGGAGTCACGGCCACCGATGTAGCGCGGCTATCGAGCGAGAAGGCCGTGCAGGCCGTCGCCTACGAAAAACTTCACGGCACGGGCTTTGGCGGCAACGCGTACACCGACCACGGGCGGGCGCGGGAACCGGAGATTGCCCGCTGGGTCAAGGCGAACCATGGCATCTCGCCGAGCACCACCCTGTTCCACGCGCACGGCGAACCGTTGCACCTGGCGACGCCCGATGGTGTGGCGACCCGCGGATCCACCGTTCTGCTCTCGGAGATCAAAACCACTTCAAGCGCGTGGCGCACGATTCCACGCTCGTACTTACGCCAGATCTGGTGGCAGCAGTACGTACTCGGCGCTGACCGCACACTCCTCGTGTGGGAACAGCACCTCGACTTTGTGCCTCTCACCGGAGACCCGCTCTGTCGCTGGGTCGAACGCGATGAGAACGAAATTCACATCCTGGTCGGACTAGCCAACCGGCTGCTCGACATCATCGCGAGCAAGTAGCGGCTCCGCCGGGCGCTCGATCCCGCGCACCGCGAGCACTGCTCCGTACACCGCGAGCCAGCCGATGGCGATGGTGGTGGCCACAAACTCGAGCCAGCTGCCAAACGCCAGCGCCACTCCGATGAGCGACAGGATGCCGCCGGCGCTCGCGATGATGAGTACCGCGAGGCCACATACGCGCGAGAACAGGGCCATCACCCGCTGGTCACGCGCGAACGACACCTGGAGCATCGCCCAGCAGGCGGCGCCGAAGGCGACCACTGCGCAGAGGATGTGCGTGAGGTCCTGCCAGGTGAACTGGGAACCGTAGGGAACCGGGCAGCCCTGGGTACACGTCACCTGCGATGCGATAAGAAAAAAGCCACTCGCCACCCAGAGCGACACCGTTGGGGTCCACACTCGGAGAAAACGCGGATGAGAGCGGATGTGTCTGCTCGCAAATGCCACGGCACTGCCGCCGGCAACAACCAACAGCAGGGCGATCTCGAACACCTGAGCAGTGGGCTCCCCCACCGCACCGAGTTCGCTGACGTACAGTGCGCGCTCCACCGTCGACCGTGCACCCCAAATTATCGCCAGCGCAATCAACACCAGCACACTGCCCACTAGGGCCAATAAGCGCGCTCCCAGATTCGCCGTCATTCGTTGCGTTCACTCTCGTCGCGGGTGATTCCCGCGCGCAGATCTGACGACGGAAGCTCTCAGCAGCAATAGTAATGCGCCGAATAGTTTGCACTGAGGTGACATCTTGGAAACAACGTGGACTCATTCACCCCGTTTACTAGGTAGACAGAGCGGGGAGGCCGAGCAATGACGACGATGCGAGCCATCACAATGGCGACGACGGGCGGTCCGGAGGTTCTGACACTCACGGACATCGAACGACCGAACAAGGTAAGCGCCGAATTTCTGGTGAAAGTCATCGCGGCCGGGGTCAACCCGATCGATGCAAAAACACGGGCGGGCGGTGGGGTTTCGGGGGAAATCACCAACTACCCGGCAGTGATCGGCCAGGACTTCAGCGGCATTGTGATCGAGTCGCCCTATGAGGCGCATCCCATCAAGCCGGGCGACGAGGTGTACGGCATGGTGACCGTGCCGCGCGTCGGGGGCTCGTATGCCGAGTACGTCACGGTGTCATCGCTGAGCCTGACCAAAAAACCGCGGTCGATCTCGCACGTCGAAGCGGCTGCGGTGCCGCTGGCAGCTCTGACTGCATGGGGAATGGTGGTGGAGGTTGCCAAGGCACATGAGGGCCAGCGCATCCTGATCCACGCGGGAGCCGGCGGGGTCGGGCATTTCGCTGTGCAGTTCGCGAGCTACTTCGGCGCGTACGTCATCGCGACCGGTTCCGAACGCAACCTGGGATGGCTGCGGGAACTCGGCGCCAACGAGGTCATCGACTACAGCGCAAGCCGGTTCGAAGAGAACCTCGCCGACGTTGACGTGGTGATCGACCTGATCGGCAACGTCGCGGACAACACCGGTACTCGATCGTTGACGGTCATCCGCCCGGGTGGCCTGCTGGTGAATGCGCCATCGGGCAGCTGGCCCACTTTTATCGAGGAGGCCGCCGCCGCCGGAGTTCGTGCCACCGGCTACAAAGTCAGCCCCGACGGATCAACGCTTTCGGTGATCTCCCGACTACTGACATCGGGAGACATTCGAGTACGCGTTGACGAGGTGTTCGATCTGGAACACGCGGCGGATGCGCACCGCGCGATCGAAGGCGGGCACACACGGGGAAAGATCGTACTGAAGGTCTCTGACTTCTAGAGATCGCCGACTTCTAGGCCAACCGAACCGTCGACGGGTCAGAGCACCAGCTCGCGCACAAAGTCCTCTTCATAGCGCCCACCGAGCAAAAACGTTTTGTGGCCAACAACGGCGAAGCCATGCTTCTCGTAGAAGCGGTTGGCGCGCGGATTGAACTGGTTCACACCGAGCCACACCCCTGCGGCACCTCGCTGGCGGGCAGCATCTACCGTGGCGCCCATCAGTGCTGCCCCGACGCCGGCGCCGTGGCTCGTCGCGAGAACGTAGACCTTGCTGAGCTCGATCGTGGGGCGGGCGGTCAGTACGGCCGCGACATCCGGATCGGATGTCTCGCCACTGACCAACATGGTGTACCCGGCGGGCACACCGCCAACTTCAACAATAAGCAGGTCACGAGCGGTATCCGCGAGGTAACCGGCAAAGCTGGTTTCGGACAGGGTGGTGTTCACAAACTCGTCGATGCTCGCCTGCGAGGTACCGGGAGGACACGCGAGAGCGAAGGTTGCCGCGGCGAGGTCGTGCAGCAGCGCGGCATCCACCTCCGAAGCGAAGCGAACTGTGACGGGCATGGTGCCACCTTTCTGACGTCGAGAACACGCGGGGGTACAAAAAAGGGCCCGCTTTCGCGGGCCCTTCTCTATAACAAACTCAGTCTCTAAATACCTTAGAAGACGTTGATGTCGAGGGGGATGCCAGGACCGAACGTGGTCGAGACGGTGCCCTTGGTGATGTAACGGCCCTTCGAGCTGGACGGCTTGACGCGAACGATCTCGTCAATTGCAGCCTTGATGTTCTCGGCGAGCTGGTCCTGCGTGAAGCCGGACTTGCCCACAACGAAGTGCACGTTGGAGTGCTTGTCAACGCGGAACTCGATCTTTCCACCCTTGATCTCCGAAACGGCCTTGGCCGTGTCGGGGGTGACGGTTCCGGTCTTCGGGTTCGGCATAAGGCCACGAGGACCAAGCACCTTACCCAAACGGCCGACCTTACCCATGAGCTCGGGGGTCGAGACAGCAGCGTCGAACGAGGTGTAGCCGGCCGCAACCTTCTCGATGAGCTCGTCGCCACCAACCTCGTCGGCGCCGGCAGCAAGTGCTGCTTCAGCCGCGGGGCCTGTTGCGAAGACGATGACGCGGGCGGTCTTACCGGTTCCGTGAGGAAGAATCACGGTGCCGCGGACCATCTGGTCTGCCTTGCGGGGGTCGACACCAAGCTTGAGGGCAACCTCAACGGTCGAGTCGAACTTCTTCGAACCGGTCTCGCGTGCAACCGCGACGGCCTCGGAGGGGGTGTAAACCTTGCCCTCTTCGATTTTCTCGGCAGCGGCCCGGTAGGCCTTGGATTTCTGTGCCATGTGTATCTCCTGAATTGAGTCGCGGTAGGTGTGAGCCTGGCTGGCTCTCCCGCTGGGAACCGTCACGCAGAGTGAGCGGTTCTATTACTGATGTATTGGTGTTGCGAAAAACGGTGTTCGTGAGAACGAGAGGATTACGCCTCGACCGTGATTCCCATGGAACGCGCGGTGCCGGCGATGATCTTCTCAGCGGCCTCGATGTCGTTCGCGTTGAGGTCAGCCTGCTTCGTCTCGGCAATGGTGCGAAGGTCAGCGCGGCTGAGCTTGGCGACCTTGACGGTGTGAGGCGTGGGCGAACCCTTGGCAACGCCTGCAGCCTTTTTGATGAGCTCTGCAGCCGGCGGGGTCTTGAGGATAAACGTGAAGGAACGGTCCTCGTAGACAGTGATCTCTACGGGGATAACGTTTCCACGCTGAGCCTCGGTGGCCGCGTTGTACGCCTTGCAGAACTCCATGATGTTGACGCCGTGCTGGCCCAGTGCCGGCCCGATGGGCGGGGCGGGGTTGGCGGCGCCGGCCTTGATCTGAAGCTTAATCAGACCTGTGACCTTCTTCTTCGGTGCCATGTTACTTCCTTCTTTTAGGTGTCGAGCCGTCTGGATTTCTCCTGGCGCACTCTCCCGTCGACCCGGCGATTCCGGGACACGGTGGTCTAGGTGTTAAAGCTTGGTGACCTGGTCGAAGCTGAGCTCGACCGGGGTCTCGCGCTCGAAGAGGGAGACGAGCACGGTGAGCTTGCCGCTCTCCGGCTTGATCTCGCTGATCGAACCCGGAAGGCCAGCGAACGAGCCTTCCTTGATGGTGATCGTCTCGCCGATTTCGAAGTCAACCTCAGCAGGGATAACGCGAACGGGGTTCTTACCCTTCCCGCCAGTTTTGTTGACAGGAACTTCGACGATCTGAACGAGCGACTTGAGCATCGAGAAAGCTTCTTCGAAACGCAGCGGCGTCGGGTTGTGCGAGTTGCCGACGAACCCGGTAACACCGGGGGTGTGGCGGACAACCGACCAGCTGTCTTCGTTGAGGTCCATCAGCACCAGCACGTATCCGGGGATACGAACGCGGTTGACCAGCTTGCGCTGGCCGTTCTTGATCTCCACAACGTCTTCCATCGGAACCTCGACCTGGAAGACGAAGTCCTCCATAGCCATGGAAACCCGACGGTTCTCGATGTTCTGCTTAACGCGCTTCTCAAAACCGGCGTACGAGTGAATGACGTACCACTTGCCCGGCTTGGTGCGGAGCTCGGCACGGAATGCCTCGTAGGGGTCAACCTCCACGGGCTCGGCGTCCTCGTCGGCGTCGTCGCCGAGTTCGGGTCCGTCATACGGGGTGACGTCAGGCTCTTCGGATGCTTCTTCTTCAGCTTCGATGTCAGCCTCGTCGTCAGTCGCCGCGACGGAGGCGTCTGCCTCGTCGAGCGAGTCAACGTCGAGTGCATCGTTCACCACGGCGTCAGCCTCGGGGTCAATGGCAGCGTCGAGGTCGTCGAGGAGACCAGCAAGGTCGCCCTCTTCCTCGTCGTCAACAACGTGAATGGCCTCGTGCTCGGCGGCGTCGACAGACTCTTCTTCGGCGGCCAGGGGGCTTCCCTCCTGGGCTTCGTCATCCTCGGAAGACTGCTCAGCAGCGGTTGCGAGGTCGATATCCTGGCGGTCAGACTCAGACACGGGATCTCATTCCATTTCTTTGGTGCTCATTCGCGGATCAGGGCATACGCCCAACAAACTGATGGTGGCGCTGTGCGGTGATGCTGCACAACCGGTATCCGCACAATCATTCGAGACGTTGAGTCTCTGTGTGCGGATGGGCAAAACGATTAACCGATCAGGGGTCCATCGCCGAAGACCCAGCCAACAAGGTTGCCGAAGCCGAGGTCGAGAAGCGAAACCAGCGCCATCATGATGATGACGAAGATCAGCACAACACCCGTGTAGCTCAGCAGCTCTTTACGAGTCGGGGTAACAACCTTGCGCAGCTCGGCAACGACCTGGCGGAGGAAGATAGCCAGGCGCGCGAAGGGATTGCGTCGTTCGACACGTTCCTTTCGGGCGTTCGCGACGACATCCTCACTGGGTTCGTCGATCACTTTCCTAGCCACACTCACTACCTCTCGTGTCATCTAAGTCACTCATGTCAAACCACAATGCTGTGGGAGACATTGCAGGGCGGACAGGACTCGAACCTGCAACCTGCGGTTTTGGAGACCGCTGCTCTACCAATTGAGCCACCACCCTTTGAAAATTGAAATCCGTGAGCTTCTCCAGCATTTCGAGATTGGTTACTCACAACACTTGGCTTTTCGGGCATAGAAAAGCTTGGCAGATTTCAACTACCTCAATGAGTGTACGGCATTGGCGGGCCCCATAAATAAAAACGGGTCGGATCAGGGTGCCGGATGCCTCTGCAGAGCGCCATTTGTTCTTTAAGATGGTCTTGTGGCCAACCAAATTTCCCGACTTTCCCAGCGCATAGGCGCAATCGCAGAATCCGCAACACTGAAGGTGGACGGCAAAGCGAAAGCCCTCCAGGCTGAGGGTCGCCCGGTAATCAGTTATGCGGCGGGTGAACCCGACTTCGCTACGCCGGCACATATTGTGGACGCCGCGGCATCCGCCACCCACGATCCCAAAAACCATCGCTACACCCCCGCGGTCGGCCTGCCCGAACTGCGTCAGGCGATTGCTGACAAAACCCTGCGCGACAGCGGGCTCGAGGTTGGCCTGAACCAGATCATCGTGACCAACGGTGGGAAGCAGGCGGTCTACCAGTCGTTCGCCGCGCTGCTCGACGATGGCGACGAGGCGCTACTGCCCGCTCCGTTCTGGACGACGTACCCCGAAGCGATCAAACTAGCCGGCGGTGTGCCCGTTGAGGTGTTTGCCGGCAGCGACCAGGACTACCTGGTGACCGTTGAGCAGCTCGAGGCCGCGCGTACCCCGCGCACCAAGGTGCTGCTGTTTGTGTCGCCCTCCAACCCAACCGGCGCCGTGTACTCGCCCGAGCAGACCCGCGCAATCGGCGAATGGGCAGAGGCGAACGGTCTCTGGGTCATCAGCGACGAGATCTACCAGAACCTCACCTACTCAGCCACCTCGGTGCCCATTGGCCAGCCCGGCGAGCGTGCCGTGTCCATTGTTGAGGCTGTCCCTGCCCTCGCCGATCGCACGATCCTGGTCAACGGCGTCGCCAAGACGTACGCGATGACCGGCTGGCGGGTCGGATGGATGATTGGACCCGTCGACGTCATCAAGGGTGCGGCCAACCTGCAGTCCCACCTGTCGTCGAACGTGTCCAACGTGTCGCAGCGGGCGGCCATCGCCGCGCTCACCGGACCACAGGACGACGTCGAGACCATGCGCCAGGCGTTCGACCGCCGTCGTCGGGTGATCGTTGAGGAACTCAACAAGATTGACGGCATCGTCTGCCCGACGCCCGAGGGCGCGTTCTACGTCTACCCCGATGTGACCGGACTGCTCGGCCGCACGTGGGGCGGGGTTACCCCCACCACGTCGCTTGAGCTCGCCGACCTCATTCTCGAGCAGGCCGAAGTTGCGGTTGTTCCCGGCGAGGCGTTTGGCCCCAGTGGCTACCTGCGCCTGAGCTACGCGCTCGGCGATGAGCCGCTGCTCGAGGGAATCCAGCGACTGCAGCGCCTCTTCGCTTAGATAGTCCAGCACGCATCCAGCCACGGCGGCGGGGGTTTCGACTCCCGTCGCCGTTCTGCGCGCACTCGGCTACAGAAGTTTGCGCGCGTTCGCCCATGCGGTCAGCTCGTGGCGGGACGAGAGCTGCAATTTGCGCAGCACCGCCGAGACATGGCTCTCCACGGTTTTGATCGAGATAAAGAGCTCGGACGCCACCTCTTTATAGGCGTATCCGCGCGCGATGAGGCGCATCACCTCGCGTTCGCGGGCGGAGAGGCGATCGAGTTCTTCGCTCGTCTCTGCCTGCTCGCCGGCGACTGCGCCAAAAGCATCCAACACAAACCCCGCCAGGCGCGGAGAGAACACCGCATCACCGCCGGCGACCGCCAGTACGGCGGCACTCACCTCGGCACCCGAGCTGCCCTTGGTGATGTAGCCGCGCGCACCGGCCCGAATGACACCCACCACGTCTTCGGCGGAATCCGAGACGCTCAGCGCGAGAAACCGGGTGCCCTCGAGCAGCGCGGCACTGCGTCGGATTACTTCGGCACCGCCACCGCCCGCTCCACCCGGTAGGTGCACGTCGAGCAGCACCACTTCGGGTCGCAGCGACCCGATTAGGGTCACCGCTTCGTCAACGGTCGCGGCCTCACCCAACACCTCGAGAGCATGGTCGAGATCGGCCCGGAGTCCCGACCGGAAGATCGAGTGGTCGTCAACGATGAGCACACTAGTCATGCGAAACCTCCAGATGTAGATGAACCTCGGTGCCCGTGCCTGCCCCGGGTGCGCCGCCCGCGCCAGGCCGCACAGTGGCTGTACCGCCCGCTCGCGTCATCCGCCCAATGATTGATTCGCGGATACCCAGCCGGTCGGTCGGCAACGCGGCCAGGTCGATTCCCGGCCCGCGATCGCGCACAAAAACGTCGATGGAACGGGCGGATGTCTCGATGTACACCGAAACCTCACCGCCCGCGTGCCGGGCCGCGTTCAGCATCGCCTCACGGGCCGCGGCGACCAGGGGCGGGCTGGAGAACACCGACGTCTCCCCCGCGGTGACCACTTCGATACGCACGGCGTAGTCCAGCTCGATGGCGGCGGCCAGCGTGCGGAGTTCTGTCGCGAGGTCGGCGGTGACGGGTTCGTCGCCAACAAAAAGCCAATCGCGCAGCTCGCGTTCCTGGGCGCGGGCGATACGAGCGACCTCGCTCGAGGCACCGGCCCGGTTCTGGATGAGCGCGAGGGTCTGCAGCACGGAATCATGGAGGTGCGCGGCGATCTCGGCACGCTGCTCCTGCCGAACGCGCGCGGCACGTTCGGCCATCAGGTCGGTCCACAGTGTGACCACGCGAGGCGCGGCGAACCAGGCCACCCCGCATACCAACATCGTTACGCCGAGGATGGCGTTGGCGGGATTGGGACGCGAGCTCAGCGCGACCGCGCCAGCGACGAGCAGAATCGAGATCGACAGGATCCGGGTGACCGTGCGGTATCGCAGGCTGCGGCTCGGGTCGATGCGGTCAAAACCCAGGCTCCACGCCACGGAACCACCACTGGCGAGGGTCACCACAAGCAGTGCCTGCGTAGCGGTCTCTTCGTTCTCGCGGCCGAGGGAGGCGAATGCAACAACCGCCGCGATACCCGCCACCACCACAAACAAGGCAGCCATGGGCGCGCGCCGGTAGATCGGCGCCTCGGTGGACGGATCCGAGTCATCCGCAGTGTCGGATGCCTCCGGTGCTTCGATGGGAACAAACGCCCAGAGCCAGAGATAAAACAGGATGCCTGCGCCGCCACACACCGTGAGAATCGCCAACACCCACCGCACCCGGCGCACACTCCAGCCCAGGTGGGCCGAGAGCGCAGTGCTCACCCCGCCGAGTACCGCACGGCGCGGACGCACCAGCGGAGGGCGGTTGGTCACAGAAGTCACAGTTGAATCCAATCAGAGTTGCGCACCCTGAGCTTCCATTCGAGCGTAAGTCAGGGTGCGGTCAGGGCGATCCCCCATGGCCCCGTCGCTCGCCGCACGGCACGATCGAGGTATGCCACAGCAAACTCCTTCACCCGGCGAGACCGGGTCCACCGACACAAACCCCACCCCGCCCCCGCTACCAACTCCCCCGCCGAGCGACGGCAACCGTTTCTTCGCCTGGATGCGTGGACTCGGCATCTCCCGTGAATCCGGCTGGATCGGCGGTGTCTGTGCGGGTATCGCCGCCCGCCTGGGCATCGACCCGCTCATCGTTCGCGGCATCGTTGTTGTTGTCGCCGTGCTCGGCGGCCCCGCGCTCCTCCTGTACGCCGCAGCCTGGCTGCTTCTGCCCGACGTGAGCAACAAGATTCACCTCGAAGAGGTGTTCCGCGGCAAGCTCGAGGCTCCCATTGCCGGAATCGGTGTGATGTTCCTCTTCGCGCTACTTCCCTCCTCGCAGGGGTTCTGGCTCTTCGGCGACGGATACTGGGGCGGATCTCCCTGGGACGGCGGATTCGGCGGCACCATCTGGTCGCTCATCGTGGTTGGCCTCATTGTGTGGCTCGTGGTCTGGATCGCTCGTCGGGCAGGTTCGCACCCCGCAGCATCCACCCCGCCTTCGGCATTCACCGCCGGCCCCGCATCGGCACAAACAGCAGCGACGCCCTACGCCGACGCCGTGCCGTACCCGTCGGGAATGGACGCGGCCGCACCGACCGCGCCTCCAGTACCCGCCGCGGGCGCACCCGCCGAAGAACTCGCCGCCTGGCGCGAACAGCAGGCACTCTGGAAAGCACAGCACACCGCGTTCCGCCAGCAGCAGGCCGGCGAACGACAAGCCGCAACACGGGCAGCACAAGAACAGGCTCGTCTTGAGCGCAACGCCCGCTACGCCGAGGAACGTGCCGTGCGTGCTCGCACTCGGTCCCACCCGCTGTACACCCTCGCGGTCATCGGGCTCGCGGTTGTAGCCGGAGGGCTCACGATCATCGGCGTCTCGCAGGACAGCGTCAATACCTTCGACATTCCCCTCGGTCTCGCTGCCGCACTCGGAGTGCTCGCACTCGGCATCATCATCAACGGTGTGCGGGGCAAACGAGGAGGAGGCTCGAGCGCGGTCGCGATCATCATCGTGGTCATCCTCGCCCTGGCTGCACTGATTCCTCGCTCTGCCGACGTGCGATTCGGCGCGGAGACCGTCTACGAGCCGACGAACCGAGCCGGTTCCGAGATCCAGTCGTACGTATTGCCCTTCGGCGATGTCACCATGGACCTCACCGACTACTACGAGGGCTCAACGACCCGGTCTGACAACGAGGGAAGCGCCGATTCGGTACTCCTCGCCGTGGGCGCGGGAGATCTCACCGTGATTGTGCCGGACGACGAGTACGTCAACGTCGACACCGAGATCGGTGCGGGCGACATCATCCGTCAGAGCACTCCGGATGCCCAGAACAGCTTCGACAGCGATTCATCCCTGGACGAGTTCCGCCCCAGCAACAGCGACGAGTGGAACGGCACCGACCGACTCCTGCACCTCGACGTGCGGGTCGGCGCTGGATCCGTCACCATCATCAAAGAAGGAGCCAGCGAATGACTGAGCCGACTACCGCTCGCACCCCCGTGCGCGTCGGAACCATCGTGTGGGGCACACTGCTGCTCGCACTCGCAGCGCTCTCCGCAACAATCACCCTCGTCGACCCGATCGACTACTCCCCTCTCTTCTTTATGTGGGTTGTTGTCGGCTTTGGAGCTCTGCTCGTGATCGGCGGCATTGCGGGCGCTATCGCGAAGTCGGCGGGCCAGCGACGCGCGAACGACACGGAGTCCACCATCGACTAACTGCACTCACCGCACGCACAACGGCTCGTTCCCCTCGGGGAGCGGGCCGTTTTGTGCTGTCCGCACTAGTCACACCGCACTGGCGAGCCGCGAAATACTGCTCCAGATCCCGCAATCAGACACTTAATCAGGCACGCGGCAGAACACCGAGAAGCGACGACGTGATGGAGATCCGGAGAGCATCACGCAGATTGAGGTTATGCACCGCAAGAGCGGGCTCCTCCGCATACGCAGCGAGCAGGCTGGGCGGCGGCGGCACGTAGGACGACAGCGCCCCCGCCGATATCAGAGTCATCAGACAGAACAGTTGTGCCCCCTCGCCAAGCTCGGGCACGTGGCCACGCAGGAGCTCGGACATGGTTGCGAGCTTGGCAAGAGATGCTCGTTTGTGGCGGGTGACCACTTCGACCGACACGTTGTGTTCCAGAACGCCGCCCTGGGCGCCGAAAAGGTCGCACAACACCACTCGTTGCGCCAGTGACTCGCTGAGGATCTCGGCAAGCTGCGTCGCTCGCGCCTCAGGTGCTGCCTCAGGCTCGATGCCTCGAAGGAGAGCCTCGGCGAGCTCGGCAAGCCAGTGCCCGAGAAAGTCGTCGAGCAGTTCGAGCAGCACTGCCTCTCGGGACTCGAAGTATCGAAGCACATTCGATTTGGCCAGACCCACGCGTCGACTGAGTTCGTTGAGGCTCACCTCGGCTACGGGCATTTCGTCGAGCATTGCTGCCGCGGTGTCGAGGATTACGCGTCGACGGATCTCCCGCTGCTCATCGCTCCGTGCTCGCTGGAATGTCACACCTTCACCATAGCAAAAGACCGGTGGTCCCTTGACAACAGACCGGTGGTCCTTTAGGTTGGCCCTAATAACAGACCGGTAGTTTTTTAGGAGAGCACACATGAGCGACACTTGGACCGAGCAGGACATTCCCAATCAGAGCGGCCGGGTGGCGGTGGTGACAGGCGCCAATACCGGGCTGGGATTCGAGACCGCCCGAATGCTCGCCGAACGCGGAGCAGCAGTGGTGATGGCAGTACGCGATGTCGAGAAGGGGAAACAGGCAGCTGGTCGCATTAACGGCGACGTCACCGTGCAAGCGCTCGACCTCACCTCGCTGGATTCGATACGTTCCGCTGCGGCCGACCTGCGCTCCACCCACCCGCGCATCGATCTCCTCATCAACAATGCCGGCGTGATGTACACAGCGCAGCAGACCACCGCCGACGGCTTCGAGCTGCAGTTCGGCACAAACCACCTCGGCCACTTCGCGCTCACCGGACTGTTGCTGGATCGGCTCTTGCCTGTCCCGGGCTCGCGCGTTGTGACGGTGAGTAGCAACGGCCACCGGATCCGTGCAGCGATCCACTTTGATGACCTGCAATGGGAGCGCTCATACGGTCGTGCCGCCGCTTACGGTCAGTCCAAACTTGCCAACCTGTTGTTTACGTACGAGCTGCAGCGCCGACTCGCGTCACTCGGCACCACCATTGCCGTGGCCGCACATCCCGGAATATCAAACACCGAGCTTGCTCGCAGCACGCCGGCCCTACTTCGAGTGCCCGTGTCATGGCTCGCGCCGCTGATTGCCCAGAGGCCTGAAATGGGCGCACTGCCCACCCTTCGCGCCGCCACCGACCTCTCGGTGGCTGGTGGGCAATATTACGGCCCAGGCAATCGCGGCGAGATCCGGGGATACCCCACGCTGGTGAGCTCGAGTGCCGACTCCCACGACCAGGCGACGCAGCAGCGCCTCTGGACTGTGTCCGAAGAGCTCACGGGCGTCACGTTCCCGGTAGCGGTAAAACACTAGTTGGCAGAACACGATCAACGAACTGCCGCTCGCAGAACGGGTCGCCTGATTGGATGGCCCGTTCTGCGTTGTGAGTTAAACAGAAAACCCCCGACAGTAGTTGTCAGGGGTTCGTGCTGCTGTGCTGCTGTGGTGCCGTGGT
>Ga0247807_10000297_pt1 | contig 31851 bp, 28 predicted proteins | sample UWRJL074202C1_FD_179931 | JGI IMG/M metagenome (GOLD analysis project Ga0247807, IMG submission 179931) | Plant litter microbial communities from Arlington Agricultural Research Station in Wisconsin, United States - UWRJ-L074-202C-1 | ecosystem: Environmental > Terrestrial > Plant litter >...
GAGCAGCGGAATACCGGCGACCCCGACCAGGGCGAAGCCGATGAACAGAACGTTGCCGGTCATGTTGCCGGTGAACACGCGGTCGAGGGCGAGATAGCTCACGGCATCGATAGCGCCCGTCGACATCGTGAGCAAAAGCAGCCCGGCGGTATAGCGGTGTTCTACGGGAAGTCTGCGCACCAGCCAACGCTAGCCGATGCGCCACAGGCAGAAGCTACTGGTTACCGAGCTTCTTGTCGGCCGCGTCGCGAGCCTTGGTGATCTGGTCGTCGTACTTGGAACCGGTGACTTTCTGCGCTGCGCCGGAGACAGCATCGAGCAGCTTGTCGCTGACGTCTTCGGCTTTCTCGCTCTTGAGCGCATCCCTCACCTTGTCGTCTTCGAGAAACGTCTTGGCCTTCTTGGTGATGTCGTTGAGATCCATGGGTGCCACGTTAAACGAAAGAAGGCCCGCAGCCGAAGCTGCGGACCCTCTTTGACAGTAAGTCTTGAGACTACTTGTTGATCTTCGTGACCGTGCCGGCGCCGACGGTGCGGCCACCTTCACGAATAGCGAAGGACAGTCCCTCTTCCATGGCGATGGGCTGAATGAGCTCAACGGTCATGTCGGTGGTGTCGCCAGGCATAACCATCTCGGTGCCCTCGGGCAGCGTGATGACGCCGGTGACGTCCGTGGTGCGGAAGTAGAACTGGGGACGGTAGTTGCCGTAGAACGGGTTGTGACGTCCACCCTCATCCTTGGAAAGGATGTAGGCGGTGCCGTCGAAGTTCGTGTGAGGCGTAACGGAGCCGGGCTTGACAACAACCTGGCCGCGCTCGACATCTTCACGCTTCGTACCGCGGAGCAGCAGACCACAGTTCTCGCCGGCCCAGGCCTCGTCGAGCTGCTTGTGGAACATCTCGATACCAGTGACCGTGGTCTTCTGGGTCGGGCGGATTCCAACGATCTCGACGTCCGAGTTGATCGCGAGGGTTCCACGCTCGGCGCGGCCCGTAACGACGGTTCCACGACCGGTGATCGTGAAGACGTCCTCGATCGGCATGAGGAACGGCTTGTCCTTGTCGCGGATCGGGTCCGGAACAGAAGCGTCAACGGCCTCCATGAGCTCGAGGATGGACTTGGTCCACTCTGCGTCGCCCTCGAGAGCCTTGAGGCCCGAAACGCGAACAACGGGAGCGTTGTCGCCGTCGAAGCCCTGAGCCGAAAGCAGCTCACGAACCTCGAGCTCAACGAGCTCAAGGATCTCTTCGTCGTCAACCATGTCCGACTTGTTCAGCGCAACAAGGAGGTACGGCACGCCGACCTGCTTGGCGAGCAGAACGTGCTCACGGGTCTGAGCCATCGGGCCGTCAGTAGCGGCAACCACGAGGATTGCGCCGTCCATCTGAGCAGCACCGGTGATCATGTTCTTGATGTAGTCAGCGTGGCCGGGGGCGTCTACGTGTGCGTAGTGGCGCTTCTCGGTCTCGTACTCGACGTGCGAGATGTTGATCGTGATACCACGCTGGCGCTCTTCCGGCGCCGAGTCGATCGACGCGAAGTCGCGCTGAACGTTGGTCGCCGACGGGTAGGTGTCAGCCAGGACCTTGGAGATCGCCGCGGTGAGCGTCGTCTTTCCGTGGTCAACGTGACCGATTGTTCCGATGTTTACGTGCGGCTTGCTCCGCTCGAACTTGGCCTTAGCCACTGTGGGTCCTCCTCAGGACTCGATGCTCCGGCATCCAGAATCGAATGCTTTTGCGTGTTTGGTGTGTAGTTACTTTAGTTGAACTGCGGGTAGAGCGTTATTCGCCCTTGTTCTTCTGGATGATCTCTTCAGCTACCGCTTTGGGAACTTCGGAGTAGCTGTCAAAGGTCATCGAGTACACGGCGCGGCCCGAGGTCTTCGACCTCAAGTCACCCACGTATCCGAACATCTCCGACAGTGGCACCTTGGCGGAAATGACCTTGACTCCGGTCGCATCCTCCATGGACTGAATCTGACCGCGACGCGAGTTGATGTCACCGATTACGTCACCCATGTATTCCTCAGGGGTGCGAACCTCGACGGCCATCAGCGGCTCGAGCAGAACGGGGTCAGCCTTGCGGGCTGCTTCCTTGAACGCCATGGAACCGGCGATCTTGAACGCCATTTCCGAGGAGTCAACATCGTGGGCAGCACCATCGAGGATGATTCCCTTGACGCCAACCATGGGGTAGCCAGCGAGAACGCCGACAGCCATGGATGCCTGGAAACCAGCATCGATCGAACCGATGTACTCACGCGGGATACGGCCACCAGTGACCTTGTTCTCGAATTCGTAGATCGTGTCAGGGGTGACCTCGAGGGGCTCAAGCGAAATCTGCACCTTAGCGAACTGGCCGGATCCACCGGTCTGCTTCTTGTGGGTGTAGTCGTGCTTGTCGACGATGCGGCGAATGGTCTCGCGGTACGCAACCTGGGGCTTGCCCACGTTGGCCTCAACGTTGAATTCGCGCTTCATGCGGTCAACCAGGATGTCGAGGTGAAGCTCACCCATACCCTTGATGACCGTCTGGCCGGTGTCCTGGTTCTGCTCGGTGCGGAAGGTCGGGTCCTCTTCAGCGAGCTTCTGGATAGCGATACCCAGCTTCTCCTGGTCGGCCTTGGTCTTCGGCTCGATGGCAACCTCGATAACGGGCTCAGGGAACGTCATCGACTCGAGAACAACCTGGTTCTGCAGATCGCAGAGGGTGTCACCGGTCGTGGTGTCCTTGAGGCCGATGACCGCGTAGATGTGACCCGCGGTCACGCTCTCTACGGGGATCTCCTTGTTGGCGTGCATCTGGAAGATCTTTCCGATGCGCTCCTTCTTGCCCTTCGTCGAGTTGGCAACCTGTCCACCCGAGTCGAGACGGCCGGAGTAGACACGGATGAACGTGAGACGACCGAAGAAGGGGTGAACGGCAACCTTGAACGCGAGAGCAGCGAACGGCTCCGCAGCATCCGGGTGACGCTCGATCTTCGTCTCTTCGTCACGGGGGTCGGTGCCCTCGGTCGCCGGCACGTCGAGCGGGCTCGGCAGGTAGTCGACGACAGCATCCAGCATCGGCTGAACGCCACGGTTCTTGAAGGCTGAGCCACAGAGAACGGGGTAGATCTCGCTCGCGACGGTGAGCTTGCGAATTCCAGCCTTGATCTCGGCAACGGTCAGCTCTTCGCCACCGAAGAACTTCTCGAGCAGAGCGTCATCGGTCTCGGCGACGGTCTCGAGGAGCAGCTGGCGGTACTCCGCAGCCTTCTCCTTGAGGTCTTCCGGGATCTCGCGAACTTCGTACTTGGCGCCCATCGTGACGTCGCCCTTGGAGTCAGACTCCCAGACGAGTGCACGCATCTCGACGAGGTCGACAACGCCGACGAAGTCGCTCTCGGAACCGATGGGCAGCTGGATGACCAGCGGCTTGGCGCCGAGCTTGTTGATGATGGTGTCTACGGTGAAGTAGAAGTCCGCGCCCAGCTTGTCCATCTTGTTGACGAAGCAAATGCGGGGAACGTCGTACTTGTCGGCCTGGCGCCAGACGGTCTCGGACTGGGGCTCAACGCCCTCCTTGCCGTCGAACACAGCGACAGCACCGTCGAGAACGCGGAGCGAGCGCTCCACCTCGACCGTGAAGTCAACGTGACCGGGGGTGTCGATGATGTTGATCTGGTTCTTGTCCCAGAAACACGTAACGGCGGCAGAGGTGATCGTGATGCCACGCTCCTGCTCCTGCTCCATCCAGTCGGTCGTCGAGGCGCCATCGTGGGTCTCGCCGATCTTGTGGTTGACGCCCGTGTAAAACAGGATGCGCTCAGTCGTGGTGGTCTTGCCAGCATCGATGTGCGCCATGATGCCGATATTGCGGACCTTGTTCAGGTCGGTGAGCACTTCCTGTGCTGCCACGGGTTCCTCCGAAAGTTTGTGTGTTGAACGCTGCACCCGCTGATCGAGCTTGTCGATATCTCGACAGGCTCGATCAGCGGAAAGTTGTTACCAGCGGTAGTGCGCGAAGGCCTTGTTGGACTCGGCCATCTTGTGGGTGTCTTCGCGGCGCTTGACCGCAGCTCCCAGACCGTTCGATGCGTCGAGGATCTCATTGGTGAGACGCTCGGTCATCGTCTTCTCGCGACGGCCCTTGGCGTAGCTCGTGAGCCAGCGAAGAGCGAGGGTGTTGGCGCGGTGAGGCTTGACCTCGACCGGCACCTGGTAGGTGGATCCACCGACACGACGCGACTTGACCTCAAGGGTGGGGCGCACGTTGTCGAGCGCCTTCTTGAGGGTGACGACCGCATCCTGGCCGTTCTTGGCGGAAACGCCCTCGAGTGCACCGTAAACGATGCGCTCAGCGAGGCCCTTCTTGCCATCGAGGAGGATCTTGTTAACGAGCTGGCTCACAATGGGAGCCCCGTAGACCGGGTCCGCTACTACTGGACGCTTCGGTGCTGGACCTTTACGTGGCATTACTTCTTATCCTTCTTGGCGCCGTACAGGCTACGAGCCTGCTTGCGGTTCTTGACAGCCTGGGTGTCGAGTGCGCCACGAACGATCTTGTAGCGCACGCCGGGGAGGTCCTTAACACGACCGCCGCGGATGAGCACCATCGAGTGCTCCTGCAGGTTGTGGCCCTCGCCGGGAATGTAGGCGGTGACCTCGGTGCCGTTGGAAAGCTTGACACGGGCGACCTTGCGGAGAGCCGAGTTCGGCTTCTTCGGGGTGGTCGTGTAAACGCGGGTGCAAACGCCGCGCTGCTGCGGGTTGGACTTCAGGGCGGGAGCCTTGGTCTTGGTGACCTTCGGCGAGCGACCCTTCCGCACCAACTGCTGAATGGTGGGCACTAAATAACTCCTTGTAATTGCTGCACGGTGACAGCGTCTTGATGGTTAGCATTCGGCGTGATCTTGCGATTTGCCGAGTTCATCTGGACCCACCTTCGGTGGGTATGCCGTGGGGGTCGTTCGAAGAACGAACCCTGAGTGTGAAAGAGTCTTGGGCGTCGGCATCCCCTTTCGGGAAATGACGGACGCGCACGACAAAGCGCACACCTTGCCAACTTTAGTCTCTAGCGACTCGCCGGTCAAATGGTTGTCGGTGTTCGGTCAGCTTGGGGTATCGGGGTTTCGGGGCTATTCACCTCGAGTTCATCTATTCTCTCGCTCCCGTGGTTAGCGAGAGTCCTGCGGCGCGCGGCGTAGGGCTGCGACGGCGAGCACCGCGAAAGCCGCGAGCACTGCGGCACCCGCTACGAAGGGGCTCAGGGCGAAGTGGAGGAAGATGTCGACCGAGTCCAGGTCGAAGGGCGAAGTTAGGCTGTCCGCGAAGCCGTAGTAGCAGTCCTGAGCCTCAGGGCAAGCCGGCACGGTGAAGCCGATTACTGCGGCGAGGATCATCCCGAGCCAGCTCGCGACTAGCGCCACGACCGCACCGAGCACCGGGCGCCTCGCACGCCAGGCGACAAGCCATGTGATGACTGCGGCCACGGCTACCATCGACGGTCCGAGGAGGGGGCTCTGCAGAGCGAACGGGATGACATCCCGGTTGAGAGCGACGCTCAGGATGCCCCACAACGCGACAACGGCCGCGACGTAGGTGACCGTCGCGAGCACGGGCAGCATCGCCGGGTTTGAGGGCGGGGGCAACTGCGGGGTGGCCATGCATCGAGCCTACGTCGGGGACGGGCGGCGCGGTGTGGTTAGACGGGGATCGGTCACTGAGCTTGTCGAAGGACGTGGCCGCGGTCCCTGAGCTTGTCGAAGCGCGCCGCCGCGTTCGCTGAGCTTGTCGAAGGACGCCAGAGGATGCGCTTCGACAAGCTCAGGGAACGGACACGACGCTTCGCTCCTCTACTGGGCCGCCGAGGGCTAGTAGCCGCCCGCGGCTGCGGCTTCGCGCTCGGCGCGCTTTTCGGCGAGCGTGCGCTGGTACTCCTCGCGAGCCTGCGCGTTGCGCGCCTTGACGCTGCGTCCGCGGCGCGCGATGAGAGATCCAAACCAGAGCGAGGCCTCACGAGCGAGCAACGTCGCCAGGATGATGAACGGGTTACCGAGCTGCTGCGCGTAGAGCAGACCGGCCTCCTGCGGGCTGAGCTGGATGATGCCGGCGTTCAGCACACCGAGACCGATCGTTCCGAAGTACACGGCAAGCGCCACGAGGATGCTGCCGAAGATGTACGCCCACCAGTTAGCGCGGTTAGCGATAAGTACGAGCAACACAAACGCGACGATGAACCACAGCACAGGGAAGTAGAACTCGATGCTCGCGAGGAATCCGAACGAGAAAGATCCTGAAACGGCGTAACCGACGATCGCTGTGGCGAGAGCCAGGAGACCAGCGAAGACAACTCCAGCGCCGACCGCGATGAGCGCGCCGATGCCGCGGTTTCCGCGCTTCTTGGGCTCGGGGGGAGTCTGCACATAAACGACCTGGGCAGGGGCTACCGGCTCAACATAGGGCTGTTCAACTACGGGCTCCGGGGCGGGCTCGTGGACGACGGGTTCCGGGGTGGGCTCAGGGTCGACGTGAACCGTAACGGGCTCGACGTACGGAGCTTCCTCGACTACGACGCGCTCCTCTTCGACGATGACGGCATCCTCAATGTTGTCGTCGGTGGATGGCGTGGGCTTGTCGCCGCTCATGGGTGCTCCTTTGTAGCCTCGCGGAGCTGTCGGCCCGCGAATCTCTCACACTGTAGCAACGGGTGAGGCTTCAGCCGTGGCGGGTGACGGCGAGGCGTAACCCTGATATACGCGGCGGGGGCTTTCGACGAGCTCACGGACCGAGCTAGAGCGGACCGGCCCCATGCGGACCCGGCAACGCAGAAGGCCCCCCGCTTTCGCGAGGGGCCTTCTGAGGTAGGGCTGCTACTTAGTTGTATGTGCCGGGGGTGTAGTCGTCCGAGCTGAAGCTGTCGAAGTCGACAAAGCTCAGGTCGCTCTCGCTAAACACCGACTCATCCGTGAAGATGCGGTTCGGGTAGCGCTCGGCCTTTGCTTCGTCCGTCGCCTCGACAGACACATCGCGGTAGCGCGGGAGACCCGTGCCGGCCGGGATGAGCTTTCCGATGATGACGTTCTCCTTGAGACCCATCAGCGGGTCGGACTTGCCCTCCATGGCGGCCTGCGTGAGAACACGCGTGGTCTCCTGGAACGACGCAGCCGACAGCCACGACTCGGTCGCGAGCGACGCCTTGGTGATACCCATGACCTCCTGGCGAGCCGAAGCCGTTGCCTTGCCCTCGGTGAGAGCGGCACGGTTGAGCTCGTTGTACTTGAGGCGGTCGACGAGCTCACCAGGCAGAAGCCCGGTGTCACCGTGGTCTACAACAGTCACCTTGCGGAGCATCTGACGAACGATGACCTCAATGTGCTTGTCGTGAATCGGAACACCCTGCGAGCGGTAAACGCCCTGCACGCCATCCACGATCTCCAGCTGAACCGCACGAACACCCTTGACGCGAAGAACTTCCTTCGGGTCAACGTTTCCGATGTGGAACTTCTGGCCCAGCTCAACGTGCTGGCCATCCTCAATGAGGAGGGTTGCACGACGGAGCACGGGGTACGCGATGGGCTCGTCACCGTTGTCGGGGGTCAGGATGATGCGACGAGCGCGATCCGTGTCCTCGATGGTGACGCGACCAGCGGCCTCGGCGATCGGGGACGCACCCTTGGGGGTACGAGCCTCGAAGAGCTCCGTGACGCGGGGCAGACCCTGGGTGATGTCATCAGCGGATGCAACACCACCGGTGTGGAAGGTACGCATCGTGAGCTGCGTTCCGGGCTCACCGATCGACTGAGCCGCGATGATACCGACGGCCTCACCGATGTCGACGAGCAGACCGGTAGCGAGCGAGCGGCCGTAGCAGACAGCACACACACCAACAGCAGACTCACACGTGAGCACCGAACGCACCTTGATCTGGTGAACACCAGCAGCGAGGAGGGTGTCGAGCAGAACGTCTCCGACGTCGGCTCCAGCGGCCGCAATGACCTTGCCCTTCTCGTCGACGGCGTCAGCAGCGAGGCTGCGAGCGTAGACCGAGTTCTCGACGTTGGAGTCAAGCACCCACTCGCCCGAAGCATCCTGCGCAGCAATCGGCATATCGAGACCCTTGGACGTGCCGCAGTCGTCTTCGCGGATGATGACATCCTGCGAGACGTCAACGAGACGACGCGTGAGGTAACCCGAGTCAGCGGTACGAAGTGCCGTGTCGGCCAGACCCTTACGAGCACCGTGAGTCGAGATGAAGTACTCGGCTACGGTCAGGCCCTCCTTGTAGGAGTGAACGATCGGGCGAGGGATAATCTCACCCTTCGGGTTCGACACGAGACCACGCATACCGGCGATCTGACGCACCTGCATCCAGTTACCACGAGCACCAGACGACACCATGCGGTTGATGTTGTTGTCTTCGGGGAAGTTATCGCGCATGGCGGTAGCAACCTCGGCGGTGGCCTTGTTCCAGATCTCGATGAGCTCCTGGCGACGCTCGGAGTCGGTCGTCAGACCCTTGTCGTACTGGTCCTGAACCTTCTGAGCCTGCTTCTCGTATCCAGCGATGATCGCGGGCTTCGTCGGCGGGGTCACGATGTCAGACAGCGCGACGGTTACACCCGAGCGAGTAGCCCAGTGGAAACCGGCGTCCTTGATGCGGTCAAGAGCAGCAGCAACTTCGACCTTGGGGTAGCGCTCAGCGAGGTCATTGACGATCGCCGAGATCTGGCCCTTGTCAGCCACAGCCTCGATGTACGGGTAGTCCGTGGGAAGTGCCTCGTTGAACAGTGCGCGACCGAGGGTCGTGTTCATGAGAACGGTCTTGCCCTGAACGAAGCCCTCGGGGGCCTCGCCCTCGGCGAAGTACACGTTCTCGAGACGGATACGAACCTTAGCGTTGAGGTCGAGCGTGTGCTGGTCGAACGCGAGGATAGCCTCGGCAACCGACGAGAACGCGCGGCCCTCACCGGCTACACCTTCCCTAAGCGTTGTCAGGTGGTGCAGACCGATGATCATGTCCTGCGTGGGCAGGGTCACCGGACGACCGTCAGACGGCTTCAGGATGTTGTTCGACGCGAGCATGAGCACGCGGGCCTCGGCCTGAGCCTCGACCGACAACGGAAGGTGCACAGCCATCTGGTCACCGTCGAAGTCAGCGTTGAACGCTGCACACACGAGCGGGTGAAGCTGGATAGCCTTACCTTCAACGAGCTGAGGCTCGAACGCCTGGATACCCAGACGGTGAAGGGTAGGTGCACGGTTCAGCAGCACGGGGCGCTCGCGGATGATCTCCTCGAGCACGTCCCACACCTGCGGACGGCTCCTCTCGACCATACGCTTGGCGCTCTTGATGTTCTGAGCGTGGCTGAGGTCGATGAGGCGCTTGATCACGAAGGGCTTGAACAGCTCGAGTGCCATCTGCTTGGGCAGACCACACTGGTGAAGCTTGAGCTGCGGGCCGACGATGATGACCGAACGACCGGAGTAGTCAACGCGCTTTCCGAGCAGGTTCTGGCGGAAACGACCCTGCTTACCCTTGAGCATGTCGCTCAGGGACTTGAGGGCACGGTTGCCGGTACCGGTAACGGGGCGTCCGCGACGACCGTTGTCGAACAGCGCGTCAACGGCCTCCTGAAGCATGCGCTTCTCGTTGTTGACGATGATCTCGGGCGCACCGAGGTCAAGCAGACGACGCAGACGGTTGTTGCGGTTGATCACACGACGGTAGAGGTCGTTGAGGTCGGAGGTCGCGAAGCGGCCACCGTCGAGCTGCACCATCGGGCGAAGCTCCGGCGGGATGACCGGGACAACCTCGAGCACCATGGCTGCCGGCGAGTTGCCGGTCTGCAGGAAGGAGTTGACCACACGGAGGCGCTTGATAGCGCGGATCTTCTTCTGGCCCTTGCCGTTAGCGATCTGGTCGTGCAGGTCGACCGACTCGTTCTCCAGGTCGAAAGCCTGCAGACGCTTCTGGATGGCCTCCGCGCCCATGTAGGACTCGAAGTAGGTGCCGAAGCGGTCCTGCAGCTCCTGGAAGACGGAGTCTTCAGGCTTGAGGTCGCCGACCTTGAGGGTGCGGAAGTCTTCCCACACACGCTCGAGCTGAGCGATCTGCTCGTCGAACGACTTGCGGGCCTGGCTCATCTCCTTCTCGGCGCCATCCTTGACACGGCGCTTCTGGTCGGCCTTGGCACCCTCAGCCTCAAGGGCTGCGAGGTCTTCCTCGAGCTTGGTGAGACGGTCGGCGATACGAGAATCGCGCTGTCCCTCAAGCGTCTTGATTTCGAGGCGGATCTCGTTCTCGAGAGCGGGAAGGTCCTGGTGGCGGCCCTCCTCGTCAACCGAGATCACCATGTACGCGGCGAAGTAGATGACCTTTTCGAGGTCCTTCGGCGCCATGTCGAGCAGGTAGCCGAGGCGGCTAGGAACACCCTTGAAGTACCAGATGTGCGTAACCGGAGCGGCGAGCTCGATGTGACCCATGCGCTCGCGGCGAACGGAGGACTTGGTGACCTCCACGCCACAGCGCTCACAAACGATGCCCTTGAAGCGGACACGCTTGTACTTGCCACAAGAGCACTCCCAGTCACGGGACGGCCCGAAGATCTGCTCTCCGAAGAGACCATCCTTCTCAGGCTTCAGGGTGCGGTAGTTGATCGTCTCAGGCTTCTTAACCTCACCGTGCGACCAGCGACGGATGTCGTCGGCGGTAGCGAGACCGATCTTAATTTCGTCAAACGCGTGAACGTCGAGCAATGTGTTCTTCTCTCTTAGATACGAAAGTCGTAGTCGGTCGCGGCTTAGATCTCGTCAATTGACGAGGACTCGAAGCGCGTGGAGATGTTGATGCCGAGCTCCTCCGCTGCACGGAAGACCTCGTCATCCGTGTCGCGCAGGTTGACCGTGGATCCGTCGGCCGAGAGAACCTCGACGTTCAGACACAGCGACTGCATCTCCTTGATGAGCACCTTGAAGGACTCGGGGATACCGGGCTCCTGGATGTTCTCGCCCTTGACGATTGCCTCGTAGACCTTCACGCGGCCGAGGATGTCGTCGGACTTGATCGTCAGCAGCTCCTGGAGTGCGTATGCCGCACCGTAGGCCTCGAGGGCCCACACTTCCATCTCACCGAAGCGCTGGCCACCGAACTGAGCCTTACCACCGAGCGGCTGCTGGGTGATCATGGAGTACGGACCGGTCGAACGCGCGTGGATCTTGTCATCCACGAGGTGGTGGAGCTTCAGGATGTACATGTAGCCAACCGAAACGGGCTCCGGGAACGGCTCGCCGGAGCGGCCATCGAAGAGGCGAGTCTTACCGGTTGAGTCGATGAGACGCTCACCATCACGGGTGAGAGTCGTCGAGTCGAGAAGACCGGCGATTTCCTCTTCAAGCGCACCGTCGAACACCGGGGTAGCAACCTTGGTGCCGGGCTCTGCCTGGCGAGCGTGGTCAGGAAGAGTAGCGGCCCACTTCGGGGTGCCCTCAACTTCCCAGCCCTGCTTGGCAACCCAACCGAGGTGGGTCTCGAGCACCTGACCGAAGTTCATTCGACCGGGGATACCGAGCGGGTTCAGGATGATGTCAACGGGAGTTCCGTCGGCGAGGAACGGCATGTCCTCAACCGGCAGGATCTTCGAGATAACACCCTTGTTGCCGTGACGACCAGCGAGCTTGTCACCAGCGGTGATCTTGCGCTTCTGGGCGATGTAGACAACAACACGCTGGTTGACTCCGCTGCCGAGTTCGTCGTCGTTGTCGGCGTTGAACTCCTTGACGGCGATGATCGTTCCCTCTTCACCGTGAGGAACCTTGAGCGAGGTGTCACGCACTTCGCGGCTCTTCTCGTTGAAGATGGCGCGCAGCAGGCGCTCTTCGGCGGAAAGCTCGGTCTCACCCTTAGGCGTGACCTTGCCGACGAGGATGTCGCCAGGGCGAACCTCGGCACCGATGCGGATGATTCCACGCTCGTCGAGGTCGGCGAGCAGCTCCGGGCTGACGTTGGGGAGGTCACGAGTGATCTCCTCCTTGCCGAGCTTGGTGTCGCGCGCGTCAACCTCGTACTCCTCGATGTGGATCGACGAAAGCACGTCGTCCTTCACGAGGTTCTGGCTCAGGATGATCGCGTCCTCGAAGTTGTGACCCTCCCACGGCATGAATGCCACGAGCAGGTTCTTTCCGAGTGCGAGCTCACCGTTCTCCGTAGCGGGGCCGTCAGCAATAACCTGACCGACCTCGATGCGCTCTCCGGCGCTCACGATGACGCGGTTGTTGTAGCTCGTGCCCTGGTTGGAGCGGTCGAACTTACGCAGGAAGTAGTCCTCCGTGCCGCCCTCATCCAGCTGGATGGTGACAACGTCAGCGGAAACCTCGTGAACGACACCGGCCTTGTTGGCAGTGATGACATCGCCAGCGTCAATAGCGGCGAAGCCCTCCATACCGGTTCCGACGAGCGGGCTCTCGCTGCGCAGCAGCGGAACGGCCTGGCGCTGCATGTTGGCACCCATGAGTGCGCGGTTTGCATCGTCGTGCTCGAGGAAGGGGATGAGGGAGGTCGCTACCGACACCATCTGGCGCGGCGAGACATCCATGTAGCCGATCTGCTCGGTGGGGATGAGGTCGACCTCGCCACCCTTCTTACGAGCGAGCACGCGGGGCTCGGCGAACATTGCGTCCTTGGTGAGCGGTGCGTTTGCCTGGGCAACCACGTAGTCGTCTTCCTCGCTTGCGGTGAGGTAGTCGATGGTCGTGGTGACCTTGCCGTTGACGACGCGACGGTACGGGGTCTCAATGAACCCGAACGCGTTGATGCGCGCGAACGATGCGAGCGAACCGATCAGACCAATGTTGGGGCCTTCAGGGGTCTCAATGGGGCACATGCGGCCGTAGTGCGACGGGTGAACGTCTCGCACCTCGACACCGGCGCGCTCACGCGAAAGTCCGCCAGGCCCGAGAGCACTGAGGCGACGCTTGTGGGTGAGACCCGCGAGCGGGTTGTTCTGGTCCATGAACTGCGAGAGCTGCGACGTTCCGAAGAACTCCTTGATCGCAGCGACGACGGGGCGCACGTTGATCAGGGTCTGCGGGGTGATCGCTTCGATGTCCTGCGTGGTCATGCGCTCGCGAACGACGCGCTCCATGCGGGAAAGACCGGTGCGAACCTGGTTCTGGATGAGCTCACCAACGGCGCGGATACGACGGTTTCCGAAGTGGTCGATGTCGTCTACGTCGAGGCGAACATCCACCTTCTTGCCATCGCGAACACCCTTGATCGTGGTGACACCCGAGTCGTTCGTCGACACGTATGCCGCCGAGGTGTCGTGCAGCGCAACGAGGTACTTGATCGTCGCGATGATGTCCTCGATGGTGAGGACCGACTCCTTGATGTCCGTGTCAAGACCGAGCTTGCGGTTGATCTTGTAACGGCCAACCTTGGCGAGGTCGTAGCGCTTCGAGTTGAAGTAGAAGTTGTCCAGCAGGGCGCGGGCAGCCTCAGCGGCAACCTGCTCTCCCGGGCGGAGCTTGCGGTAGATGTCCTTGAGCGCCTCTTCCTTGGTAAGGATGTTGTCCTTTTCCAGGGTGAGCTCGATCGACGGGAAGCCCTTGAACTCCTCGAGGATCTGCTCGCTCGTCAGGCCGAGGGCCTTGAGGAACACGGTGACGCTCTGCTTGCGCTTGCGGTCGATGCGCACACCGACCTGGTCGCGCTTGTCGATCTCGAACTCGAGCCAGGCACCACGGCTCGGGATGATGCGAGCGGAGTAGATGTCCTTGTCAGACAGCTTCTCGGGGGTGCGGTCGAAGTAGACGCCGGGTGAACGCACGAGCTGGGAAACGACGACACGCTCGGTGCCGTTGATGATGAACGTTCCCTTTTCGGTCATGAGCGGGAAGTCGCCCATGAAGACCGTCTGGGTCTTGATCTCACCCGTGAGGTGGTTCATGAACTCAGCGTTCACATAAAGAGGAGCAGCAAAGGTCTTGCCGCGCTCCTTGCACTCGTCGATCGAGTACTTGGGCTCTTCGAGCTCAGGACCCGTGAACGACAGCTGCATCGTCTCGCCAAGGTCTTCGATAGGAGAAATCTCCTCGAAGATCTCATCGAGACCGCTGCGCGACGGCAGATCGGTGCGGCCCTGGGCCACACCGTCAGCAACGCGCTGCTTCCAGATGTCGTTTCCGACGAGCCAGTCGAAGCTCTCGGTCTGCAATGCAAGCAGATCCGGAACCGTCAGGGTGTCAGTAATCTTTGCGAATGACAGACGCGACGCATCGCGGCCATTCTTGGGGGACTTATTGGTGGACGCAGTGCGCGCAGCAGCCAAGGGAATTAACCTCCGTGGACCCCGTCGGGTCCTCATGTCATCTTTCGATGACTGTCGGTAATGAAAAGCTCACCAGACCTCAAGAAGATCTGCCCCGCCGCTATACGCGGGGCGCGCCAGCTGTCCACAATATGACGGCCTGAAACTCTGGGAGCGCAAAGAACAACTATAGGACGAAATGACGCGCCATGGCAAGTAGATTCTTGACCTATTTCTGAGAATCAGCTATAAGAGCTGCGGCTGGGGTTGGGCATCACGTGACACAGGTCCTTCATTTGGGGAGGGGGTACCCTCGTGGGGTGACCGAGATCCCTTCAAAAGTGCTTTCCCTGAGTGGATATCTCGCGACAGTCACCCCCGATCGCTGGGTCAACGGGGCCTACACGCTCACGGTGGATGGCACGCCTCAGTCGCACGTGAACCTGGATGATCCGAGCGAGCTGTTCTTCGAGTACGTGCAGCGCATGGGCCATGTCATCGACCAGATCGGGATGCCCGGCCAGCCGATCACAGCGGTGCACCTCGGTGCCGGTGCGCTGACGTTGCCCCGCTATGTCGAGGCGACGAGGCCTGGATCGCGGCAGCAGGTGGTCGAGATCGAGTCCGACCTCGTTGACCTCGTGCGCGCCGAACTTCCGTGGTCGTCGCGCGCATCCATTCGGGTGCGGCATGGCGATGCTCGCGAGGTCGTCGAGAAGCTGCCGCCGGGACTCCGCGGCACCGTCGACCTGCTCGTCGTGGATGTCTTCAGCGGCGCTCGCACGCCGGCCCACGTCACATCAATCGAGTTTTATCGATCCGCGGTATCGCTGCTCTCCCCCACCGGAATCGTGCTCGCCAACATCGCCGACGGCCCCGGACTCGCGTTCGCGCGCGGCCAGGCGGCCACCATGCAGGCCGCAATCGGACACGTCGCGGCCCTCGCCGAAACTCAGATCCTCAAAGGTCGCCGGTTCGGCAACATCGTGCTCGTGGGGTCGTCAACGGCACTGCCCTTCGAGTGGATGCCGCGACTTCTCGCCGCGGGACCGCATCCGTCGAAGGTCGTAACGGGACCAGAGCTCAAGGCGTTCATTGGTGGTGCCGCGATAGTGACGGACGCCACCGCCATCCAGTCGCCACCGCCGTCGAAGAACATCTTCCAGGTGCGTCCGGGGTCGGACTAGCGGGGCTGTCTCGACGGGCTCGACCGGTCTCGGCAAGCTCGACCCACCTTCGGTCGTTGAGCTTGTCGAAGCGTGTCTGTGTTCATAACTCCTGCACGCGCAGCGCTCGGCGGAGCGTGTGCCGCAGCAGTAAGCGGAAGTGCCGCCGGCATCCGGCCCGCTTGCAGGAGTTATGAACATCCAGCCTTCGAGAGTGAGTACATGAGTTTGACCTGAGCTGAGCGCAAGGGGTGGCATCCGTCCTCGAATCGGGGTGGGATGGAGGGATGAGGATGCGCACCCCACTCGCGGCCGCAAGCGTGGCCGCGGCATCCGCTGCCCTTCTTGCGGGATGCACCGCGCAGCCCCAGGGCGAGCCGATGCCCGTGCCGAGTGCGACATCCACGCCAACACCGAGCGCGACCGTCGACCCGCTCACGCTCGGACCGGTGCAACCGACGGGTGCGGTGTCGGTGCTCGCGACCGGACTCGCGGCACCCTGGTCGATGGTGCGCCTCGAGAGCGGCTCGACCCTCGTGAGCGAGCGTGACACGGCACTCATCAAGGAACTCACCGCCGAAGGAACGCTTCGCGACGTCGGCACGATCCCGGGTGTCGATCCGGGCGGCGAGGGCGGGTTACTGGGCATCGAGGTCGTCGACGATGAACTTTTCGCGTACTTCACGTCGGCGTCCGACAACCGCATCGTCGCCTTCGACCTGGTCGGGGATGCCGGCGGCTATAGCCTCGCGGACGGTCGAGACGTCGTCACGGGCCTCGCGAAGGCGAGCAACCACAACGGTGGACGCATCAAAATCGGACCCGACGGGATGTTGTACGCAACGGTCGGTGACGCGTCCCAACCGGGTCTCGCGCAGGATCCGGTGAGCTACAACGGCAAGATCCTGAGGATGCAGCTCGACGGGAGTGCGCCGCCAGACAACCCGATCGCCGGGTCACTCGTCTATTCGCTCGGACACCGCAACCCGCAAGGCCTCGCGTGGGACACCGACGGACGCCTCTGGGCCGCTGAGTTCGGGCAAGATACCTGGGATGAGATAAATCTCATCGTCGCGGGCGGCAACTACGGGTGGCCCACGGTGGAGGGAATCGGGGGCGACCCCGCGTTCGTCAATCCGGTGGCGCAGTGGCCCACTGACGACGCGAGCCCCAGCGGCCTCGCCGTCGTACGCGAGACCGTATTTATGGCGGGCCTCGGCGGCGAACGACTGTGGGGCGTGTATGCGGGCGATCCCGTGACCACTGCATCGTTCTTCTTCGACAGCTATGGACGCATCCGGGACGTCATCGCGGGCCCGAACGGCACGCTCTGGATGCTGACCAACAACACCGACGGACGCGGCGACCCTCGCGCCGGTGACGACCAGATTCTGCAGGTCGAGCTCGCACCACTCCCCTGATCCCTGGGGAGAGCGGGGGCATCCACAGATCCGGCGGCAGTGAACGGATGCGTCGGCGGCTCGGGTTAGCCTTTTTTGGTGGCTGATTTGAACAGGGTTCGGGTGTGGGCAGATGCCCTCATCGTGATGCACCTCGACCCGAGCTGGACCTTCGCGTTCGACAACGCAAAGCGCCGGGCTGGCCTGTGCAATTACACGACCAAGCGCATCAGCGTCTCCAGGTACCTCGCGGGGCGGTACGAGGATGACGAGATCCACCAGATCTTGTTGCACGAGGTCGCCCACGCCATGGCCGGGCCCAAGGCTGGTCACGGACCGCGGTGGAAAGCGATTGGCAAAGAGATCGGATACGAGGGCAAGCGACTGCACGACGGTGCCATCGCGGAAGAACACGCATCGTGGGTCGGGCACTGCCCGGCTGGGCACGAGTTCTTTCGGTACCGAGCGCCGACCCGGGTGTCGGCGTGCGCGAAGTGTGCGAAGCGGTTTGATCCGAAGAACGCGATTGTGTGGGTTAAGCGGTAGCCGCCGTTCCCTGAGCTTGTCGAAGGGAATGCTTCAGACACTTCGACGAGCTCAGTGACCGATGGCGAACTGCGCGACAGGAACTCGACTCAGCGACGGAGACTGTGCCTAGCGACCGAAGTGGGCGTCGAACGCCTCGGCGATGTTCTTCCAGTGGCCGAGCATGAGCTTGCGCTCCTCGCGATCCGCGAGCTGCTCGTGGTGGATGCCGATCGTGGTTCCCGTGACCGATTCCTTCACCGTCAGCTGAAGGATCGAGTCGTGGGGCCAGTCATCCGGATGCCACGAAATACGCAACTTCGATTCGGCCTTGTAGCCGCGAACGGTACCGGTCACGCCATCCGCTGTCGCGTAGGCGGCACCCTTCTCCGTGGGGAGCTCGTCGATGTCTCCGAGCCAGACCAGAAGGCCCTCGCCCATGAGGTATTGCCAGACGACAGGAATCGGGGCCGCGACCGTGGTGCGCACGCCCAGCTCCCAGCCCGCGTCCTTGGTTAGTCCCACCTGCTTGTCATTCACGTAACCAACTATATTGGTTACGTGAGCCTTTCTTCATCCCGACCGACCGGCCAATGGCTTCATGGACCCGATGGTCCGGGCTGGTGGTTCGATTCGGGATCCCTCGCTCTCGACTTCGCCTACAGCGGCGCTTTCCCCGCCGCCTACGAGACGCTCAATGCTCCCGAAGACCTCGCGCACTGGCTCGAGGGACGCTTTGACGACGCCGACGGCACCGTCACCGCACGCGACCTCGCGGACGCGAAAGGCCTTCGGGATGCCATCGCCCGCGTCGCCGTGGCCCGATCGCTCGATCGGTCTGCCGAGGCATCCGACATCGACGTCATCAACTTGTTTGCCGCCACCCCCGACATCCCGCCGGCTCTTTCTGGCGGCACCCGCCAAGCCGGCCGCGGACGCGCGCGGGTCGGTCAAGCCCTGTCGGCCATGGCTCGGGATGCGGTGGAACTGTTCGGCGCGACGGACCCGGGCCGCATCCGCGAGTGTGCCGCCGCCGATTGCGACATCGTCTTTTATGACGAGTCGAGGTCGAACAACCGGCGCTGGTGCTCGATGCAGCGCTGCGGCAACCGCGCAAAGGTACGGGCTCACCGGGCTAAGGCGCAGGCGTAGGCAAGTCGTCTCTTAAGACGAGGAATCGAGAACCCTTCCGATACCTGGTTTGTGGCTACGAAGGGTCCCTGCATCGTTACTGCTCTGGGTCACCTCGCCTTTGCCAAGCACCCGCAGAGGTCCAGGTACGCGCGGCGGGCACTGATCGCGTCAATTCGAGAAGTTTTTCCCGCTCAACCCAGTGAGATCGGTCCGTCGACCCTATCCAAGCTTCGACCCCCTCCTCGAATCCGCGTTGCGTTTCCTCGTCCTCCTTCCAACCTTGAACGCGGTCGGAAATGGTCAACAGCAGCGCCAACTCTTCAATCGCTGCCAAGTCTGACCTCTTATTCAAACGATCGAAAATTCGCTTTGCGACTATCGAGTATTGGGAATGGGCCAAGAACATTCGATGTCCATTTATCACGAAGGCGTCAAAATCTTCCAGACCTGCCGACACCACCGACGGGTCAATGCAAAACCGACTCGTCAACGGCGCTGCGGAGCGATTAAAAAAGCGCTCGCGGTTCGTCCGAGCGATCATCTCGGTCAGGCTCTGATAGTGCGCGATGAACTCCTGGCTATATTCTTTGAGACGAATCCATCTTGTCTCTTTCGTCTCAAAGGTCAAGAACAGGCTTGTCCCTCTCTCCAAGAGGCGGATGCCTGCAGGCTCGAACTCGTGCCAGAGGAGCGCCCCGTATGCAAATAACGCCTGCTGACCTCCAAGCAGTGGCTTTTGTACTTCGTTGGCATCTTCCAGCAGCCCGCCATCCTGGAGGAGAGTTAGTAGGCCTTTAGGCTTCGGGAGCCAGTCGAGAAACCGTGCAGCATCGTCGGCTGCAGGGCCAACAAGCACGCTGAATCCTGTTGCACCGAGGTCATCGCAGGACTTGGCTTCGAGTAGACCTCCCACTTCGACCGGATGAAGTTCGGACTTCCGTAGCACGCTGTTTAGGAGTAGTGGTTTGGAGAACAGCGTTCCCCGCTCGCCCATTACTCCTGCGTTGTAAATATGAGAAGCCTCTTTTAGGGCGAGACGCATAGAGATTCTCTTAGTCATCTCCGGTATCTGACACTCAATGCCGTCGAGTAGTGCCGAATAGACGGTACGGGTTAGCTCGTCCAGAGCTGGCCCCGCTTCCATATCAGAGCGAGCCACATTCGTTTTGGGAGCTTTTGGCCCAGAAACATTGACGAGCATCACCGGACCACCATCTTGGAATCCAGGCAAGTGCTCCGTGACCCGGATCCCTTGCACACTTACTCCGCTTATCGGCGGCCTCACCTCGCCCGAATGAATTCGAGGGTCTTCGAAACCGTTCGCACTTCGCCCGAATCGAAGTACCTCCCATTCCTTGTAAGCCTCGCTCCAGACCTGGGCGACAGCAACATCGATCCCATCACGCTTAAAGGGAATGACGCGCGTCTCTGCGCCATTCGGCATGAAACTGATCAGCTCCGTTAACGCATCTATGACGGTGGCTGAACCAACCTGGATTGGCGCCGCGCCATCTTCGACGCACGTGACCTTACATTCGGGAAGAAGCACCCATTTTTGCAAAAGGGCCAGGATCGTAAACTGAAGGTCTGAGCTTGCGCGTAACTTCAGCTCGATCTCAGTTCCGTGTTGGCCGATTCGATCTGCGTACTCCGACGTCGAGCTAAATTCTTTGATGAGGTATCTACCGTGGACCGATTTCAACACCAATTCTCTGCCAACGTGCTCGTCGCTCGTGATTGTCGCGACTCTCACTTCGTCAGCGATCATGAATGCGGAGAGCACTCCGATCCCAAACCGAGAGATGGACGTGAACTTCGGATTCTTCTCTACAAAATCTTTCGTTTGGTAACTTGAAGATCCGACCTTCAAGAAGTGTTCTTGAATTGTCTCCTGGCTCATTCCGACTCCGTGATCGAGGATGCTGAGCGTCCGAGAATCCGAGTCGTACGACACCTTTATCTCAGCGCCTTTGTGGTTCTGAGTGAGTTTCTTCGACTTGCCAAGGCGCACTGCGTCAATGGCATTTTGCACCAGCTCTCGAACCGCGACGCCGGCGTCATTGTAAAGAGTGTGCCCGGTCAGAAGTTCGAGCACGCGTTCCTGATCGAAGAAGAAGGCGAACTGACGGCGATCGAAGCCCTCCGCCTCGATTTGCTCTCGATCAATATTTCTCCACGGAAAGCGGTAGTGCGAAAGATGAGGTGATTGGCTAGATGCAATATCAGCCCAGGCGGCACTCATTCTGAGTTGCTGTTCGCAGTATTCGATGTATTCCATCAAGGCAAAGAATCCTTCTGCCTTCTCGAACCTCGCGTGAATCTCAATAGAATCAGATTGCTCGCCAGCGGTGGCTTTGGCTTTGACCGCGCGCACGGCCTGTTGCTTCTGCCATTCCCTTTGTCCCATTGGATCGCTTGGACTCGCAAGTCGAAACTGCACTACTGGTGTGCGGTCCCTTGTCATGTGGAGCAGGTCGACGGATCGAAGAATGATTGCCGCGTATTGGAGATTCGCGCTTTCGTCAGCAGCATTGCCATAGCTTCGGTTCGTTTTGTATTTGCTCAAATTGTCAAGATCGTCCAGATGATGACTCCGGGCGATGAGTGCGATATCCGACCGTAGAACGTTGTCGAGTGGTTCGAAGACTTTCGCAACTATCTCGAAGGCTTCTTCCGAAATTCCAAGGTTCTTCTGGACCCGACCAGACACCCAAGACTCGGCTCTTTCCGCGTGGTGCACGCGAACGAACTCTTCGTACAGGAAATGCTCCTGATCCTCCGGTTCAAGAGCGGCTAGACGATCGCGCAGATCCACGCCCTGGCTACTCGCATCCGCCATAATCTCGCTCTTAAAGTGCGGAAAATCTGAGGAGGCTCGCTTCGCGAACTCGTTCTTCGTGACGAGCATCCCGAGATCGTGAACGTATATTGCGAGGGTTATAACCAACGCGTCTGCCACCGTGAGCTTCTCAAATGTGCTCTCCGGTATTACCCAGTCTGCCGCCTCCAACAAAGCGTCAATATGCGAGATGTCGTGCTTCGTGTAGGTTGCGAACTCTGCCGTACTCCCAATAGCGCCCAGCAGTTCGCTGAGCACCTGGCGAGCAGCGAGAAGATTAAAAGACCCCAGTGCCGAGCGTTCGATCGCTTTGCTCGCTAGCGCTTCTATCTTGCTGTTTCCCAGACTTAATGTCGCCAATATTTCCCCCACGCTCGGATCCTTCTCGAAACCATACCGAATAGGGATTGAGCCCACCTCACTTGCAGCCGACACAGTCTGGGAGCGGAGGTCACGGCGACCGAACTGAGAGCCAACACACCATTGTGACGGGCGTCACAATAGCGTTATGGTCTAGGCATGACCGAGAACACACGACCGCTCGAAGAGTCCATCGTTACTGACTTCCGCGAGCGCATGAGCTACGGCGGGTATCTGTCGCTCGATACCCTGCTCTCGGCCCAGCGGCCGGTGAGCTCGCCCGAGCACCACGACGAGTTGCTGTTCATCATCCAGCACCAGACAACCGAGCTGTGGCTCAAACTCGTGCTGCACGAACTGCGGGATGCCTGCGCTTTGCTCGCGGCCGACGAACTCGGCGCAGCGCTCAAGCGGCTCGCGCGGGTGAAGCACATTCAGGAGGCGATGACCCAGCAGTGGTCGGTTCTCGCGACTCTCACCCCCACCGAGTACGCGCAGTTCCGTGGGGACCTAGGCAACTCGTCCGGCTTCCAGTCCTACCAATACCGCGCGGTCGAGTTCGTGCTCGGCAATAAGAACGAGAAGATGCTGAGCGTCTTCGAGGCCGAACCCGCCGCCCAAGCGATGCTCGCCGATCTGCTCGAGCGCCCGAGCCTCTACGACGAGTTCCTGCGATTCCTCGCTCGCGCCGGTTTCGACATCCCGGCCACCCTGCTCGAACGCGATGTCACGAAGGCGCACGTCTTCACCGAGGAACTCGTGCCCGTGTTCCGCTCGATCTACGAAGCGGCGGATGGCAATTGGGCCATCTACGAGGCCTGCGAAGAGCTCGTCGACCTCGAAGACAACTTTCAGTTCTGGCGCTTCCGCCACCTGCGCACCGTCGCCCGCACGATCGGAATGAAGCGCGGAACGGGGGGATCAAGCGGCGTCTCGTTCCTGCAGAAAGCGCTCGACCTCACGTTCTTCCCCGAGCTCTACGCAGTTCGGATGGAGATCGGCGCATGACGCGCATCGCCGTGCGAGAGCTCTGGCTCGACGGATGGCGCGGCGCGAGCGTTCTGGATATCGACGGCGAGCGCGTGACCTACGCCGGGGCAGCGGATGCGACCGAGCGTGTTATTCCGGTCACGGTGCTCCCCGGATTCGCCGACTCGCACGTGCATCTCGGACTCGTCGATCCGAGCAAGCTTCGCGGCATAGCGAGAGTGCTCGATCTCGGCTGGGTTCCCGCCGATGCACAGCGTTGGATGACGCATCCGGATGCCGCGTGGCCCGCGGTCTCGATTGCGGGCGCCCTCATCGCACCGGTCGGCGGCTACCCCTCGGCGAGCGGATGGGCGCCGCCGGGCGCGACGCTCGAGGTCGCAACGGCACAGGGGGCCGAGGCCGCCGTCGAGTCGATGGCGAGGCTCGGAGCCCGTGTCATCAAGCTCACCCTCAACTCGGTTGCGGGGCCTGTGTTCGACGACGCGGTGCTGGCCGCGATCATCAAGGCCACGCACAGCGCCGGTCTGCGCGCGGTCGTTCACGCCGAGGGCGTCGGTCAGGCGGAGCGCGCAACTCGGGCCGGCGCCGACCTTCTTGCTCACGCCCCGTTCAGCGAACGGCTCAGCGACGACGTGCTCGCCGGGATGGTCGATACCTGCTCGTGGATCAGCACCCTCGACATCCATGGCTGGGGATCGCCGACGAGCGAGTTCGGCATCGCGGTCGATAACGTCCGTCGATTTCATGCCTTGGGCGGCACCGTGCGCTACGGCACGGACCTCGGCAATGGGCCACTCCCCCTCGGCATCAACGAGCGGGAGCTGCGAGCACTCGAATCGGCCGGTCTCGACGAGGACGCCATCCTGAGCTCCCTCGTCGGTCCTCTCGACAACCGACTGACCGTGATCGACGCTCCGCGAACCTCGGATCTGCCGACCTGGCTCGCGACCGCCACGGTGCGCACCCCCGAACAACTGCTGAAGGAGCATCCATGACCAACAACCTCGATCTCTCCGATCCGCTCGCGGAGTTCCCAGCCCGGTTCATCCAGAACCCCGGAGTTGTCGCTTACCTCGACGGCAACTCGCTCGGGCGACCGCTCGCCGTGACGCCCGCCCGGTTCGACAGCTTCATTCGCGAAGACTGGGGCGACCGGCTCATCCGCAGCTGGGACGAGCAATGGTTCGAGCGACCGCTCACCCTGGGTGATCGACTCGGGCGAATCACGCTCGGTGCCGCCGCGGGCCAGACGATGGTCGGCGACTCCACGACGGTCATGCTCTACAAGTTCATGCGCGCTGCGGTGGATGCCCGGCCCGGTCGCACCGAGATCGTGCTCGATGACGACAACTTTCCGACCGACCGATTCCTTGCCGAGGGCATCGCCGCCGAGCGCGGGCTGACGCTCAAGTGGATCACGGTCGATCGCACCGCTGGCGTGACCGCCGATCAGGTGCGTGAGGCGGTCGGGCCCTCGACGGCCCTCGTCGTTCTGAGCCACGTCGCCTACCGCTCCGGCCACCTCGCCGACATGCCGCTCATCACGGGCATCGTGCACGATTCGGGCGCGCTCGTGCTGTGGGATCTCTGCCACTCGGCCGGCGTCATCCCCACTGAACTGGATGCTTGGGGCGTTGACCTCGCCGTCGGCTGCACGTACAAATACCTCAACGGCGGCCCCGGGTCGCCCGCGTTCGGCTACGTCAACGCGTCGCTGCAGAGCGAACTCGCGCAGCCGATTCAGGGGTGGATGGGGGCTAGCGACGTGTTCGCGATGGGACCTGCTTATGCTCCGGCAACGGGGATGCGTCGTTTTCTGAGCGGCACCCCGCCGATTGTCGGGATGCTGGCGATCGACGACATGCTCGACGCGATCGAGGAGGCTTCCATCGGTGCGATCCGCGAGAAGTCGATCGCACTCACCGAGTATGCGATCACTCTGATCGACGAGATGCTTGTGCCGTTGGGCGCGGAGATCGCCTCGCCGCGGGATGCCGGCGAGCGCGGAAGCCACGTGACGGTGCGGCATCCGCTGTTCCGTGAAGTAACTGGGTTGCTGTGGGAGCGCGGGATTATTCCGGACTTCCGCGCACCCGACGGGCTGCGCATCGGGCTGTCACCGCTCAGCACCACGTTTGCCGAGGTGCACGCGGGTATCGAGGCGACTCGGGTGGCCCTGACGGAGTTGGCGTGAGTTTGTCTCGTTCGCTGAGCGTGAGCCCTCGGTCACTGAGCTTGAACTTTCGGTCGCTGAGCTTGAACTTTCGGTCGCTGAGCTTGTCGAAGCGTGCGACGTTATGCCCTTCGACAAGCTCAGGGACCGCGGATCGCTCAGGGACCGTGGATCGCCTAGAGACCGTGGATCACTCAGGGACCGAGCTCGCATGATCGACGACGACTTCGACTCGCGCCCCGGCAGCGCGACCTCGCTGCTGCGCACGATCATCGGACTTTACCTTCGCGAGCTAGGCGGCTGGATCTCGATCGCCCAGCTGATCGCGCTGCTCGAGTTGCTCGATGTGCCAGCGAGCAGCACCCGCATGGCGGTCACCCGGCTCAAGAAGAAGGGTGTACTCACCCCCGAAGACCTCGATGGAGCGGTCGGATACCGCATCGCTGACGACGCCCTCGCGATGCTTGAGCGCGGCGACCGGCGCATCTTCACTCCGCGCCGTATGACGGCCGGGGATGGCTGGGTACTTCTCTCGTTCAGCATCGCCGAGTCCGAGCGCGATCGTCGGCATCAGCTGAGAAAGCGCCTCTCGGGCATCGGATGCGGCACCGTCACAGCCGCGCTGTGGATCGCGCCCGCCTATCTCTCCGACGAAATTGGCGGCATCCTCGACTCGCTTGAGTTGCGTAACTCCACGACTCTCTTCACATCGCCCGATAGGCGGACTGCGCAGGATGTCGCGACCTGGTGGGATCTGGATGCCCTCGCCGGATTACACCGAACTTTCATCGCTGAGGTCTCGCAGGGTTCGGGGTCCGAGTTTGCACGGTACATCCGCGGAATCGACGCGTGGCGAAGCATCCCGTACCTTGACCCGGGGCTGCCGATCGAACTGCTGCCCGACAACTGGCCCGGCATCGAGAGCGAGCGCCTGTTCGCGCGGCTTGTCGCAGAGTGCGCGGATGCCGCGGGCTGGGTGGTGCGCGCTTCGACTGGCTCAGCGACCGGAGAGTGAGTACCGGTCCCTGAGCCTGTCGAAGGGAGCCCGTCGGAGGGGGCTAGTCGACTACCTTGACTTCCTTCCAGAAGGCGACGTAGTTGCTGAAGTCCTTGCCGACGCGGTCGAATGCGGTCGGGTACGGGGTGGGGTAGCTCCACGCGCGGTCCTGCAGCTTCTCACCGTCGACCGTCACTGCGAAGTACTGGCACTCACCCTTCCACGGGCAGGTGTACGGGGTCGCGGTCTCGGTGAGGTACCCGGGCTTAATGCTCGACGGTGGGAAATACCAGTTGCCCTCGATCGAGATGAGATCTTCTTTGGGGGCTTCCGCAATTACGGTGTCTCCGATTACAGCCTTCATGGCATGCTCCTTCGCTCGTTAGCTGTGGCAACGCTACGCCCGGTGTCTGAATTCCTGGAGGGCTTGCGCTGAGCATCCGGAGTGGGTGGCTCCTGGATTCGGGGCGCTGAGGGCTGCGCATCGGCCCCTTCGACAAGCTTGGGGACCGAGGTCGACTCAGAGACCTAGGCGGCGGGCGGCTTCAGGATGTCGAACTCGCTCACCGCGTTGACCTCGCGGGCGGCATCCATGAATTCCTGGCCGCCCCAGGCGAGCAACTCCTGGCCGGCAACGGATGCGGTCAGCAGGTGAGTCGTCGCGTTGCGCAGACCGGCGTACGCGGCGGCGGCCGACGCCGCTTCCGGGGACGAGTAGTCGATGCCGACGTCGGCCAGAGCATCCACTATCGCGCCAGCGGCGAGGAAGTCTTCGACGGCGAAGCGTCCGGCGTTGCCACCCGCGGCGACCACCGCCACAATCGCGCGGTCACCTCGGGCGGCCTGCTGCTCGAGCACCCACTGCGCGACGGCTTTGCACGAGCCGGTGCTTCCCGTGATGACGGCGGCATCGTGCTTGAGCTTGAGGGGATCCACGTCGTCGGCGGGAAGCGCGTCGACCCAGACGATGATGTGCGCGCCGGGAGCGATGGCGGCGGCACCATCGAAACCCCAGTCGAATCGCACTTGGTACTGGGTTTGGTTGCGTGGATCAGTCACGAATCGAGAGTAGCCGAGCGGGTTGGGTGCGTTACTCGGTGTGTCGCTCCGTTCAAGGCGCACACTGGGAACATGCGCGTGCTTCTGAAACTCACTCTCGACTGCCCGCCGGATGCAGCATGGCTCGCGATCCGCAGCCCGCACGTGCTCGGCGAGGTGTCGGCGCCGCTCACGGGCATCCGCTCGCTCGAGTCCGGTGGGTTCCCCGAGGTCTGGTCCGAGGGCGATCACCGTGTCGCGGTGTCCGCTTTCGGTATCCTGCCCCTCGGCGAACAGATCATCGGCATCTCGTTTCCGTCGCCGCCTCCGGGACACGACGACGTGCGGATGATGCGCGACTCGGGTAGCACAAGCGGCTGGGCGCTCTCGGCAGTCACCTTCTGGCAGCACACGCTCACGGTCGCGCCGGCACCCGGCGGTAAGACCTTGTATCGCGATCAGCTCGTGTTCGAGGCCGGTGCACTGACACCGCTGCTGTGGCCCGTGTACTGGGCCTTCTGGCAGTGGCGAGCGATCGGGATGCGGCGGCTGGCTCGGTCGTGGCCGCGGCCTAAGTGACCTCGGCACGCCGTCGGCATCCATGAGCCGGTTTGTTGTGGATGAGCCTGTTTAAGCAGCCTCATCCCTAACAAGTCGGCTCATCGTCGTCTGTTTGCGCCCCGTTCACGTTGGGGGCTTAGTATCTCGCCATGTCATCCGGGCGAAGTCTCTTTGGGATCGCGATCGTTGCCGTCACGCTCATGTTCTGCTCCTTCCTTGGGGGCGTGGTCGACCTGCTCGATGCATCGACCGGAATGCGGATGTTCTGGCAGGTAGTTTTCGCGCTGTCGACCATCGCCGCTCTCGGCACTGCTGCGCTAGCCATCGTGAACCTCGTGAGAAGGCGCAACGAGGTGGTATCCGTCGCCACCCTGCTCGTGCCGGTGATTCCGGTTGCGCTGATCGTGGGCATGGTGGGGCTGGGCTGACCCGCCAGTCACGCACCCTCGAGCAGCCTTCGCCGTGGCATCCATGCGCTCCCGAAGGGCACTCTGCTAGGCTGGTATTACTTGCGAGACCACGAAGGTCTCCCTGCGTCGTTGAACGCTTCCTCTTCTCCCCGCGCTGTGACTAGTCATGGCCTATCAGACGGGTTGTAGATACTTTCTCCGGCGAACGGATGCGGCCACTGCCGCCTTCGCCACGGATCGGACGCGTTTCTCGGGTTTTCTCGAAGCGCGATCCCGGTCACAGCACAGAAATCACTCATGACCGAATCAACTTTCAGCACGCTCGGCGTGCCCGCCTCGCTCGTTGCAGCCCTCACGGCCAACGGCATCGACTCCCCTTTCCCGATCCAGGTCGACACCCTGCCCGACACCCTTGCTGGCAAGGACGTGCTCGGCCGCGGTAAGACCGGCTCCGGCAAGACCCTCGCGTTCTCCATCCCCATGGTCGCTCGCCTCGCTGGCGCGCTGGCCGGGGGCAAGCGCCGCTCGGGTCGTCCGCTCGGACTCGTGCTCGCACCGACCCGCGAGCTCGCAACCCAGATCACCGTCGCCATGGAGCCCCTCGCGACCGCGGCCGGCCTCAACATCACCACGATCTTCGGTGGCGTCAGCCAGCAGCGCCAGGTCGCAGCCCTCAAGGCCGGTGTAGACATCGTCGTTGCCTGCCCCGGCCGCCTCGAAGACCTCATGAAGCAGGGCTTTGTGCACCTCGACGCAATCGAGATCACCGTTCTGGATGAGGCCGACCACATGGCGGACCTCGGCTTCCTGCCCGTCGTTACGCGCATCCTCGACAAGACCCCGCAGAACGGCCAGCGCCTGCTCTTCAGCGCAACGCTCGACAACGGCGTGGACAAGATCGTTCGCCGCTTCCTCCACAACGAGGTTCTGCACTCGGTCGACGAGGCAACGAGCCACGTCGCCGCGATGACCCACCACGTGTTTGAGGTGCCGAGCGTCGATGAGAAGACCGAGCTCGTCAAGAAGCTCGCTTCGGGAACCGGCCGCCGCATCCTGTTCATGCGCACCAAGCACCACGCGAAGAAGCTCGCGAAGCAGCTGACGGATGCTGGCATCCCGTCTGTGGACCTGCACGGCAACCTCTCGCAGGTCGCTCGTGACCGCAACCTCGCGTCGTTCGCGTCCGGCGCGACTCGCGTTCTCGTGGCAACGGATGTCGCGGCTCGCGGCGTGCACGTTGACGACATCGAGCTCGTGATTCACGTTGACCCGCCGGCCGAGCACAAGGCATACCTGCACCGCTCGGGCCGCACCGCTCGCGCCGGCAAGGAGGGCGAGGTCGTCACGATCGTGCTCCCCGCGCAGCGCAAGGACACCGCGGCTCTGCTGCGCAAGGCCGCCATCACGGTGACCCCGCAGCAGGTCACCGCATCCTCCGCAGCCGTCACCGCTCTCGTCGGGGATGTTGCTGCATACGTCAAGCCCGCGCCTCGCGTCGAGCAGCCTGCTCGCGGCCAGTCGCAGGGTGGACGCTCGCAGGGTGCCAACGCCCAGCGCAAGCGCGCCAACCGCGACGGAGCTCCTTCGGGTGCACCGCGTCGTGACCGTTCGGGTCGCCCGCCGGTAGCGAGCGGATCCGACTCGACTCGCGCTCCCCGCCAGGGTGGCGCGCGTACTGACCGCGTGGCTCCGGCTCGCGCCGCTCAGCCCGCCCGCGCCGAGCAGGCGCCTTCGCGTCCGCGCGGTGGAAACGGTCGCGCCCAGGCAACCGGCGGACCCATCCGCGTCGGCCAGGTCGTGCGCAGCAACGGTGGCGGTAGCGGACAGCGTCGCGGCCGCTAGTCTCTCTTAGCTTCGCCTGAGCGGGCATCCACCTTCGGGTGGGTGCCCGCTCTTTTGTGGTGCCCTGTTTTGTGTGGTGCACATTCGCCGAAGTCGCCTACTTTGCCCATGTTTGCGCTCAGCGATGGGCACAGTTGGCGATCTCGACGTGGATTAGGCGACGTGGATTAGGAAGTGACGACGCCATCCGTGAAGTCGAAGACGGCGACTCCGGCGGGGGCGAGCAGCGGGCCGACGTAGTTCTTGAACGACTCGTGCGCTGCATCCTCGCCGCCCACGTAGAAGTCCCGGTCCGATTCGGTCGCGAAGCGCATGATGAAGCCGAGAGTCCAGGCCTCTCCCGGTTCCTCGGTGCTCGACTGGCTACCACCCTCGATGGACAGGATGTACCGCTCGCCGTTACGAACACATTCCTGCTCGAGTGCGGCGAAGCGGGCGGCGACGACCGGCGCATCCGCTGGATCGTTCAGGCCGAACAAGACGACGTGGGTGACTGGATTCCCAGGGTCTAGAGACATGGGTTCAGGTTAGCGAGGTGAGAGTCAGGATGCCGGACCGCGCGACTCCGGCACCATGAGGGTTCCGCCGAAGCGGGCCTCGTCGGCCCACCAGCGGGTGCCGTCGATCCACACCCACGCGCCGCCCCCGACGAGATCGGGATGCTCGCCGCCTGGCCACCTCAGCATGAATCCGCCGAATGGTGTCGCATTGAAGCCCTGAACGGGCGCGCCATCGGCATCCGTCGCAAGGCCTTCGCACGCGGCGCAGAGGTATTCCGGATACCGGTCGGACTGCGTGACGGGATTACCGCACCGAGGGCACGGCTGCTCTCCCCGGCTGCCCGGCAGAAAAGCGGCCACGGTTAGGGAAGTACGCCCACCGAGGCGAGGCCGGCACGAAGGAGCGCACCGCGACCGCCTTCCATGTCGGACGTCACCGCCTCCGACGCGGCATCGGCCGGACGCATCCACGTGACCTCAAGCGCATCCTGACGCGGTTCGCACGTGCCCGTGATCGGCACAACGTAGGCGAGCGACACGGCATGCTGGCGGGAGTCCATGAACTGGCTCGAGCCCGGCCAGGGGAAGTACTCGGCGACCGAGAACGGCACGGGGCTCGCGGGGAGAAGGGGGAAGGCCATGGGGCCGAGGTCCTTCTCGAGGTGGCGGAAGAGGGCATCCCGAAGCGTCTCGCCGTAGAGCACGCGGCCGGACACGAGCGTGCGAGTGATCTCACCGTCGTTGCCGCGCAGCAGCATGCCGACCTCGGTGACGCGGCCGAGTCCATCCACGCGCACGGGAAGCGCCTCGACGTACAGCAACGGCAGGCGACGTCGAGTCTCAGCGAGTTCTGCCTCGCTCAACCAACCGGATGTCGGATCAGGATCGGGGGTGCCCACGGTGCTCATACGTACATTGTCACCCCTGCAGGTTGCTCCCTTGTTACACACCGCTGGCGCGCAGCCACCGATGGGAGGATGAAGTCATGTATCTCGACACCTCCGCGATCATCTGGTCAGCCCCCGAGCGGGAGCGTGCGGGTCGCCCGCTGCTCGTGTTGATGCACGGCTACGGATCGCACGAGGGAGACCTGTTCGGGATGTCGCCGGGGCTTCCGCTCGCGCCCGTAATCGCATCCGTTCGCGCACCGCTGCCCGAGAGCGGCGGCCATGCCTGGTGGTCGCTCGCGGGACAGACACCCGGCATCCCGGACGAGACGGCGGTGGATGCCGCGGCGAGCGCCGTGATCGACTGGCTCGACACGCTCGAGTACACGCGGGTGAGCCTGCTCGGGTTCTCGCAGGGTGGCGCCATGGCGCTGCAGCTGTTGCGGCATGATCCGACTCGATTCGCGTCCGCGGTGTGTCTCTCGGGGTTTATCGCCTCGGAATCCCACCCTGGGGATGCGGAACTCGAGTCAGTGAAGCCGCCCGTGTTCTGGGGGCGCGGCACGGCCGATCCCGTGATCCCGGCGTATGCCGTTGATCGCACGGGCGAGTGGATGCCTCGCCACACGAGCGCGACGACGCGAATCTATGAGGGGCTCGGGCACTCGATCTCGAGCGAGGAGCTCGCCGACTTCTCGAGCTTCCTGGGCGAGCACGCGGTCTAGCCCCGGTCCCGGA
>Ga0247807_10000298_pt1 | contig 31821 bp, 33 predicted proteins | sample UWRJL074202C1_FD_179931 | JGI IMG/M metagenome (GOLD analysis project Ga0247807, IMG submission 179931) | Plant litter microbial communities from Arlington Agricultural Research Station in Wisconsin, United States - UWRJ-L074-202C-1 | ecosystem: Environmental > Terrestrial > Plant litter >...
TTTGGCGCAAATGGATATTCCATCTCGGTATCTTTACGTCCAACAAGAACGGTCCCGAACACATCACCTGGGTTCAGACACATACTTGAATGTGAAATGTTTATAACAGATAGCTCTAAGGCTGGAGAAAAGCTCGAACGTATGTTGAATAGTCGAGAAATCGGTATTGATGATGTTAATCCGAATGGAACGTCGCTACTAGAAGTAAGTTTGGTTCGAAATAACACCAATTGCGTTACAGATCCCACGATCTAACACGAAAAAGGAGCTGATCAGGTTTCCTTGGACCCTAGGTAATCTTAATGCTCAACTTGACATCTTTGATGTCCTAGTAAATAGAGGAGCACAGCTAACTCCCTCGTATGTATATTTCCATATTTCACCTAGCATCAGAGTATTAGCTAATGGTTAATCCTACAGGCTATTTTATCTATGTGCCACGTGGATTGGAGAAGGGCCACATATGAGTCTGCTAGATAAATTATTAGCTTCGAACTGTGACGTATCAGGGACAACAGCAGAATGGCTATCAAAATGGCCCTCAGGCTGCAGTCCGAATTGGTTGGGCGAAGATATTGCTGAAGATCCATTCTTTCTGGTCTTTTTCAGAGACTGCGCAAGACAAAGCTCTGGTATGCATAGTAAGTCCGACATGATGTATGCACATGGCTGATCGCTCCAAGATTTCGGCGATATGAGCTTGTTAATGCTTGCGATTCTAGAAGGATCCATGGAGGAAGTCGAAAAGTATCTGGGACATGATCCAACGCTTACAGGAACGAACTTCCTTGGTCAGACTCCACTACACCTCGCAATTTTGAGGCCTAAAGTTCTCGGTCTCCTTCTTGATCAAAAGACTATCGTTGATCCTCTGGATCGTCATGGGATAACGCCACTTATGTACGCTGCCGCATATGGACAGACAAGTTCGGTTCTCGAACTTCTCGATTCCGGCGCCGACTTGCTACTGGAAGACAAAGAATTGAAACGAAATTTCCTAGATTACGCTGTCGTACGGGGACAGTGGAATCTAATCAAGCAAGTCATCAGCCATGTACAAGCATCTCCAGGTCTCCACAAAAGGTATGCAAAATATATTCCGACATACGTGTTATTTCGACATGCAACATGTCGGGTGGCCAACACCCGATTCGGGAATAACTACTTTTCCGAAATGGTCAGGTTAGGTGCCAATCCTGATATGGTTGATTCTGAAGGGATGATGTTCCTTCATCATGCTATTCATAAAAAAGAGGCAGAAGCGCTGCTGGAGGCAGGCTTCAGCCTAATAAACCACCAGGATAACGTAGGAGTGTCTCCGTTAATGCAAGTGGTAAAACATGCCAATCTTTCACTGGTGGAATTCTTGCTCAAAAATGGTGCAAACGTCCACCAAGAAGACTATCATGGCCGGAATATATTCCACTATATTGTGGAGTCTATAAACGATGGCGTGTCATTTCGCTCGTACGCAGAAGGCGCTGAACGAAATTGGATTATGGAAAGACATGCAGCCATATTTCAGATAATGAAACTTCTATTGGCACATGGAGCCGACCCCTTAAAGAAAGATAATTGCAGTTGCGAATGCTCATTGGGATCAGGGTGCTCGCCAAATAGAATACTCACCCAGACAAAAATACCATATGATTATGGAAGAAAAGATGCTTCGTGGAACTTAGAATGGCTATTAATTCTTAAGGAGAATTGTAGACCTGAAGTCCACCAAGAGGCTCTAAAATGCTTTATGGTAGCATTGAAGTTCGATGATATTGGACTCACCCACACCTGTTGCCAGGGCGGAGGCGTGCATCCGATGGATCATGACGACATTTTTGAGATCAAAATTGAAGAAATTGAGTACATTGAAGAGTTACATCAGTACATTAGCAGCTACAGAGAAAGTACTCTTGAAGATATGGAAACACTCTGGATTGACAGCTTCAAACAGCATTTAGATTTCAAAGTGCAACAATTCAACTTGAAAAAGGAAGCTGAGAATGAACAGCAACAAGAGAATTTGCTCGACGTGAGTTCGGTTACATAACTTTTCTGCTCCTCTTACTCCCAACCCGTCCTCTTCGATACATAAGACTAACTTATGCAAAAGGCGAAAAATAAAACTCGAACAATGTTAGTCATAGATTTTGAGAATGATGAGATATACCCGCTACTATCGATGCCCCCCAACTAAAGAAGAGCTGGGAATAGACACAGACAGCTATCTCTGTTGGATCGAGTACTGCAACCAACAGCGCAGCGCCGAAAAGTGGCCACTAGAGACCGCTCGAAAATGGTATGAAACGCGAATAGCCATGGTTGATAAAATATCTACATTTCAAGCAGAAATCGGGTGTCCAGGGGGATATACGCAGCTTTCTGAAATATGACAATCTCTTTCTCATCTTGGTACGGTACGCGTTTTTGCTCTGATCATGGCCCGGCGGATTGCGTAAGAATGACTTTCCCTTGCCTTTCCTTGGATCGAAATACAACACCATTATATAGAAATCTGTCTAAGTGATAAAAATACTCTAAGTGATAACGTGGTGTAGACAAACGAGCTTGGGCACCTATGAAATTATGCCCCCTGGAAGCTACTGAAGATAGATCTAGAAAAGGAAAAAGACACGACGCGAGATGGAACGAAAGGCGAAAAGAATGGTATCTTGATTTCTCATGTCCTCATCATAATTATAATATATATAAACCCTTATCTAAAAACCTCGCTGCCCACCATTCTAGCCCGCTCAACCTGCTCACTACACTAACCCATTAACTCTCGTCCACCTCATCTCCGCATCTTTGGCCCGCTCGGCAACCCAATTCTCGGCCCGCTTGGTAGTCCTCCACGAGGCGGTGGCATTCTCCCAGTACCGGTGTTTATCCTTTTCACCTCTGTACGCAGTACAACTTCCTCTTCCTTGGGCGGAGGCACTGGTCTTTCCTGTTGTTGTGACATAGAAGAAGATCCCTCCTTGGGAGGTGGAGCAGGTCTCGCTACTCTAGGCATGGTGGGGAAGGCACCGACTTTCCCTCGCTGACCCATTGGTAGGCCTCCTTTGATCGATGGACGTGAAGAATCGCTCCTTGCTGAGAAATCGCTCCTTGCTGAGAAATCGCTCCTTGCTGGAGAAGTTGGCTCGCCCTCAGATGGCGGCGGCGATCGCACTTCTATTCTTGACAGAGACCCTTTGGAGGATGAGCTTCTGTCCATCTCGGCTCGCGGAGGGAAGGGAGATTTGCTTCTAATTGACGGTCGTGGTTGAATTGTTTGGGATGAAACACCAGAGTTATACTGGGATATCGGTACCGCTGGAGGGGAAGTTGAATTCGTCGGTGGTGCGCTATTTCCAGCCATGGCTGCAAATGCTTGCTTAATCTTTTCTTCCGCCTTGCGGATCTCTTCTTCTTTGTCAAAAGCTTCGTCATTGGCAGGCTCGACCAGTGCTATTGGGGGAGTAGTATTCATTGAAGGAGTATTGTTCATTGGAGGAGGTCGCATCATGCCATAGCTGCTAGGTGGAGGCGGTGGAGGTGGTGGTGTCATAGAGTTGTTGCCAGACGGGGGAGGTCTCCTCGGAGTCTCATCGCTAGATAGACGTGGTCTCATCATATAACCATTTGCCATTGGAGGACGATTTCCCATCTGAACATTGTTATTCATCGGAGGGCCCATGTTCATAGGTCCCATTGTAGGACGATTTCCCATTTGCGGATTGTTATTCATCGGAGGACCATTTCTCATAGCATTGTCAGGCCGCCTCATTGGAGGACCATTGTTCATAGGTCTCATCGGAGGCCCATTTCCCATTGGAGCACGGTTACCACTCATCGGACCATTGCTCACTGGAGGTCCCATCCGCATACCATTATTCTGTGGCGCGCTCATCATATTATTGCTCCCACCTGGAGGTCCGTCTCTTCTAGGATTTTCGGGTTGCCCCGTCCAAGCATTGTTAGCCACAGGAGGTCGTGAATTAGGAGTGTTATCTCTTTCTTGTTTCGCAGCCTCAGCCTCGAGTTTACGCTGCTGCCAGAAGAGGGCTTGTTTTTTCAAGTTCTCTTCCTGAAGACGTCGCTGATCTTCAGCAAACAATTTGTCCTCGTCGGCAACAAACTGCCTGACCTGGGTTGACGCTCGCCTTTGCTCTTCCTCGTAACGATCTTGAGCATCGACTCTTCGCTGCTCCTCTTCGGCTGTACGAAGTTCGTCCCATTGACGCTGTTCAGTGAAACGAGCCTCTTCATCAAGACGTCGTTGCTCAGCGATTTTCTCTCCTTGGACTCTTTGCTCTCTTCTCCGACTAGCTTCACGCTTTTCCTCCTCCATCATTAGTCTCCGCTCTTCCTCACGGCGCATTCTTTCCTGCTTTTCCTGCTCTGCGGCATCAAAAGCAGATTTCTCCTCTTTCCGTTTTTGCTCTTCTACCTGCAAGATCCGCGCCTTTTCAGCCTTTGCCTTCTCCTCTCTTCGATGTCGGTCATACTCTTTCGCCTCTTCTAGCATCCGATTGGCTTCCTCCATCTTTCGATTAGCTTCCTCCATTTGAAACCGTAGCTTTTCGTCCTCCTCTTGCTGCTCTTTTTTCAGTTTCTCGGCGTCATAGTCAGCCTTCGCTCGTACTGATACTGGCTCATTGTCTTCATATGAGCCAATATCAAAACTAATGCGATAAGCATCTTTAGACGGTCTTGGCTTGTCTGTATCAGCGGATTCATACCCTAGCAATATATCATCGTAAACATCATCCTCGTAATCGCTAAAATCGGATTCTAGATCTGGTGTCTCATCAACCACTGCTGAGGATCGTGTAGATTCGTAGTTGCTAGGGTTAGATGAAAGGCGGTCAAGTCGCGCTTGCTCTGTAGCAAACATTTCCTCCTCCATGCGCAATGCCTCATCTGCAGCGTTCCTCGCATTCCGTCGCCTCGTCTTTTCATCTTCATCTTCCACTTGTTGTTGCTTTTGTAGAAACCTGAGGTTGTCTTCAGCCATCTCTACTTCTTTCTCCTTCTGTAACCTTTCTTCCGAATTTCGTTTCCTTTGATTAGCCTCCTCGATTAGCTGCTGCTGTTTCTGATGTCGTAAGTTGTCTTCGGTAATCTCTCTTTCTTTTTCTTTAGCAAGCTTTTCTTTCAGATCACGCTGCCTTTGATCTTCAACCTCTACCACCAAGGCTTTAGGTAAGACAGAGCTAACTTTGATACCCACAGCCGTCATGTACTCTAACATCTCAGCTTCCTCAGCAGCCCATTTATCAACCTCAGCTTGCATGTTGGCCTCCTCGAAGTCCATTTTCTCTCGCGCCAAGTCCAGTCTTTCTTTTTCCTCTCGTATCTGTTCATGCCGCCTTTCAAACTCAGCCATCCTTCTCTCTTCCTCGGCCACGATGGCATCGTCCACAACTCGGAGTATTTTAGGCTGTGATACCACCGCATTCACGGCGTCACGAAGGGCCAACGGGCGCTTAAGACCTGGACTTGGTGGAGGGAGATGTTTTGGTGCTTTAAAGACTTCACGCTCTGAGGATATGCCTTTCTCAATTTCGGCAGCCCGCTCAAACTTTGGCATCTTAGGTGCTGTGATTTCTAACTTAGGTGTTGGTATTGGAGCGGATACTGAGTCTTTCCCAAATAGTTCTGCAAGCTTCGTTGCGTTTGAATTCTTCCGCGTAGGCCGTTGTTCCTTATCCACAGGAGAGAAAGGTCTCACTTCCGGGCTGCTGTGAATGGTAGCCCTTGGAGCATCTTTGGGTTCGTTGATAACCTGTTCATCTTCTGCAATAGGCTCAATAGCCGCCCGAAATCCTAATAGTCCACTCTTCTTCGCAGTCGTAGATTGGGACCTGGTTGGGAGTATGGCGGAGTTAACTTTATTCGCGGGTGTAGCATTAGATTGAGTCCTTAGGTGACTCGTCGCCTGTACTGCCACTACACGTTTTGGAAATGGTCCTGGTGCAGCAGTCTTGGTTGGTGAAAGTGATGAACCTGATATCGGCGAGGAAGTAATAGGCTTGATCGCGAATTTGGCCGTGACATCTACGGGTGTGATATCTTTCGGTATGATATCCGCTTCTGCCTTTCCCTTGAAAAAATAGGAGCTCCAGGTCGACATGATGAAAAGGGTATTAAATATTAACCAGCAGTCAATGCTGTTAGAAAGGAAAATGTCAACACTGGACAGAACCACCGGGGTATGTCAACAATCCTACTCGCGCCAGCACGTCAGCATCGATAAGTTCGTTACGTGGGTGGGGAAGGAAGGGGAACAGCGTTCGTTTTGTATGTCTGTGTGAGATTTGCGAGAAAATGACCCTGGCGGCACGCTTGTGCCATTCCGAGATCTTGCTCCGATCTTCAAACATGATGTATTTCGCTTACCATGTTTATGTTCTTGGCCGTTTCAGGGGGTCAGATGTCGGGAAATCCCCACCGCATTCCAATCACTCAACGACCATCAATTGAAGCAGAATTCACCGTCAAAGTTTAATGATATTGGCACGGAAGAGAGAAAGGAAAGAAAAATTGCCGTGGATCAATTTAAAAACCGCAACGCGACTCAAAACTAGGCAAAATGAGAGACGCCTCGTGTTGAAGGGGGAGGTTTGGTGCTTCACTTAGCGAGCCGTGCACAGAGATGAAACCCCAGAATCCGTGGAGCTTGGCAACCTCCTTGGTGAAGGAAAATGGTGGTTGCACGGTCGTTGCATAATGAAGATATTCTGTCCACTCGGAGAATACAGCTCGTGTCATGATTTGGTACTGGGATGATGATGTAGGCGGATGGTACGAGCAGTAACATGATACTCCTACGGCGAGGATGTGGTGTGCCTTGAGTGGTACTGTAGGCAGCCTGGCGGCAGATAGATGCAGTTCCGTGAATATCTCTGTACAAAACAGTGGAACTCCTATAAATAACAAGGAATGCCTAGGGCTTAGCACTCGGATATTTGTATTGTAAATTGTTTAGTTGACTTGTGGTGAGGTTGTTGGTAAGATTAAGGTTTATGAGGGTCTACTTGGCACTATTGCCATGGGCGTAAAAGAATAAAAGCAATTCTTTGCATGCATATGTATGTGATACTTAGCATTTTTGTATGTCTTCTGCTTTCTAATTTCTAAATTATTCAAAAGATGTAAGGATGATGATTAAGATACAACTGTCAGTGAGAGTGCGGATGTCACGTGCTGTCGAGAGTTTCTTGTCTCTCTCTACAACCATACTCGACTTACGTTACATAGAGTATCCTGGCAATACTCCCAATCATTCAAATAATTCCAGAACACACATGAGGGCTGAGCCTCGAGAGCAAGGAGAAATCGTGTTTGAGGCTCAAGGTTACGGCAGTAACAATATGCAGGGTTCCTGTACGCGGTGCTCTGACATGGAACTCTGACCGTGCGGCAACAAACATAAATGAAAACATCGGTGAAACAATTTTCTGGTGTTCTTGCGCTACGTATGATGATACTCGCTGATGGAAGTATTTGCAATGGGGGACGACAATGCAACGTTCATCGGATGATAGAAAGCTGTAACAAGATTCGAGGTTCTTAGGGTTTCCGTACTGGGAATTTGTTACGATTATACAGCTGTGTAGGAATAAATGTCATACCCCTGCCCCATTTCTGTAAACATCCTAGCTATGCTTCTTTTGAGCTTTTTTGTAATCGGTTTTCTCAAATTCTTCTGTGAAGTCCAGGTATTCATGACAAATTATGACCAGACCTTGAAAAATGCGCATTTCCAAGTGTTGGATCTTGCCTAGCTGGTGCTTGAGAGATCTCAAAACATCGGGATAGTTCATGTACGATGCCTTTTGACGCTCCATTTTGCGACTCTAAGCTAAGCAACATATGAAATCGGGAGTGATAGTATTAGATCTTAGATGGCAGTCAATCAAAGAGAAAGCAAACACCTGAGATGGCTCAGGCAAAGCTCTGTAAGACCAGAAATGAGAACTTCACATTGGTGGAGATAGATATCAGAGTCAAATACTTCACAAACAGTCTTACAGCCAAAAGCCCCGTGCAATTAGCATGCGAGTCTGCATATTTGAGTCGTCGTATCGCTAGGAGTATACAAAGCTGTCTCGAACATACGAAATGCTGAATTATTGCTTTGGGCTTTCGTGTAGCCAAGCCCAATATCCTCTATAGATGTTTAATATCCAACTTTGCACCTTTGTCTAGGAAAATTGCCCGCAAGACTTTCATCGCAGATTCCTGATAGCATCTCAGTGCTTCTTGTTTCCTGCCTCCACTTCCTTTCTCTTAACCGTAGCATCAATCCTAGCAAAAGCCCCAAAACCCTCAATGAGAGTGCTCGCCATCCACTTCCACCACAACTTGCTACCCCTCTGAACACCATACTTCCACAAACGCGTCCGATCCACCATAATCGCTTCGGCAATATGTAATAGCAACACCGGCAATGCAATCATCTTGCTTATCCACAGAAACCATTCTGGACCACCAGGCCACCATGGCAATATCTTATCATACACGAATGTCCCAGGCACATACCACTGTTTCGTGAGGAAGATCACCAGTGTCAAAAGGCACAAGCCAAAGATCGTGATGTGGACTATGCTTTTGGGTCGCTCGTACTCGGTGATAGCAATAGATGAGATCCCAAGTGCAGCGCGGGACTCACGGTCCATTTCCACAGTTCGCGTGCGCGCTTCGGACCATGATTTCATGGGCGGGTAGAGGGGGAGGGTAGAGGTGTTGCCATACGAGGTTCGAAATGTGAGGGCATCAAAAGTGACATCGGTGAGGACTGGGGAGCGCGCTTCGAAGGAGGAGAGGGAGTTGTAGTGTTGGAGGAAGTAGGAGAGCGACGGTTGATGGTCAGCATTTAGGTGTTTGATTATGCGAGCTTTCGTTGCTGCATCCTTGGCGGCTTCGGAGTCTGCCATTGTGTGCAATTATCCTCTGGGAGGCCTCCTAAAAGAGGTTATTGCAGACTGATTGAGCTGTTATCAAGATGCCGATGTTCACGATAGAAGAAGCTCGCGTGCTCTTCCACCATTTTTTATGGGCCTCGGCTATTCTAGCTATATTTACGCAACTTTTAATGACATGTTCTCCTCAAACCTTGAATACAATATCTCGCTACCCCTTTGGTCACTTATATGTACTTAGTAATACCTATATTCATTTCAACAATTAATCAATATGCCGTTCGCTACTCGCCCAATTCCTCCTAAGATATCAACATCTCATTCACGAAATACATCCCACTCTTCCATCAAATCTCCTCGCTCCTCAGCTTTGCCCTTTGATCCCATGACTACTGCTCAGACAGAAGCCCAATCGAGTTATACTTTAGCCAACTCGAAGAGTCTAAATGCACATAATGCTGCATGTAATGATTTTCCCGGTGGGAATACGAGGACCGTGTTACATGCCAGTCCATTTCCCATAACTTTTGGTTTGTGTAGTCTCTTGTTTCCTATCTCCAATCTTGAACTGGCTACTCTCGGAATGAAATAAAGACTAACTCATAAATAGAACAGGGAAAAGGATGTGAATTAACAAGCTTAGATGGGCAAGTCTACGTTGATTTCTTAAGCGAATTCTCAGCTGGCATCTATGGTCATTCGAGCCAGCCCATCAAACTCGCCATAACCGAAGCCCTATCTCATGGCTGGAACTTTGGCGGCCCAAATATCTATGAGAAGAAGCTAGCCGCCAAGGTCACTGCTCGCTTCTCCCCGTCGGGCATAGAGCTCGTCCGCTTTACAAACTCCGGAACTGAAGCTAACACTATGGCTCTGGCGGCAGCAGTTGCGTACACCAAGCGCAAGACAATCTTAGTGTTCGAAAACGGGTATCATGGCGGCACGCTTTATTTTGGGGCGAGTCTTGGAAAAGCAAATGTCAATTTACCGCATGATTTTGTAGTAGCGCCTTACAATGATATTGCCGCAACCGAAACTATCATTAATGCTTTGCCAAAGGATTCGTTGGCAGCCATACTCGTCGAGCCGATTCAAGGCAGTGGTGGCTGTAATGTGGGTACAGAGGAGTTCCTCCTCTATATCAATAAAGCAGCTCATGCTTGTGGTGCCCTCTTCATAGTTGACGAGGTCATGACGTCTCGGCTAGCATACAATGGGCTTTCCGCTTCTCTGGGACTGAAGCCTGATTTGGTGACTCTTGGGAAGTGGATTGGTGGTGGCATGACATTTGGTGCATTTGGTGGAAGGAGAGATGGACCAATGACCATGTTTGACCCAAGGAATGGGGATTTGGCTCATTCTGGGACATTCAACAATAATGTTGTCACGATGTCAGCTGGCTGCACTGGTTTAGATATCTACACTATGGATGCAGTCAGTCAGCTCAATGGACTAGGTGACAGTTTAAAAGCTGGAGTTGAGAGAATCCTCGAAAACAATGGTATTAAACAAGTGTCAAAAACTCCCAATAATCTGAAAGCAGCATCTAGTGGGATCACTGCTGAGGATCGGGTTGCTAGTGCAAGCGTTGAATCACTTTCTATCTCAGATGATGCGGGAAGGAAGAACGAGATGTGGATAACTGGCCAAGGAAGCATGTTCTGTCTACACTTCTCAGGTACCAGTGAGAAGAGCTTGAAGACTTTGTTTTGGCATCATATGCTTGAGCAAGGCATATTCATGGCACAGAGAGGATTTATAGCCCTGAATATTGAGTTGACAGAGGCGCATATCGAGAAATTCTTAAAAGGCATCGAGTCTTTCGTTGGAAAGTATCGGCTTTTTTTGGGTTAGGAATATTAACTGTGCGTCTTATTTCACTGTACAAAATTAGCGTCACAAATGCATCAAATAGTTATCAGGGGCGCAGAGATATATGAAGATGCGCAGTCTGATTAAGGATAAGAATAGCTATGTATTAATATTTGGCATCTTATATATACGTGATTGGTGTGATGACCCCTTCCATAAGCGTGATACTGTTTTACGTCAGTAACCACGTAAGATAGGTACATCTGCATCGTCATCGTCGTCGCTAATGACAATTGCCTCTTTGATCCCCTTGCCTCTATACTGATTTCTTCCATTCCCCTTTAGAGTCGCATTCATAGACGTGCCATAAGCTGCTGTGTGATCAAAGCTGCATCCGGTACGAGCCCATGACTTTTTGGAAGTAACAGGCCGTGTCTCCATCCAATCACTACAAGCCGCTCTACCTAGAATGTTTGAATACTCAGTTCGTTTCGCTTTTTCTCTTGGGGTGGTTTTTGCTTTGGGCGAAATGAAAGGACTCTTCTGAAAAGATCCCCCAGACCAGTTACTACTCGGCGTCGCCGTTTGTGAGATCCTGCATTTCTCTTTTGGCAGCAGAGACTTTGATATATCTTGTCGAAATGCTTGTCTTTTTGTTGCTAGCTCTATCATCCGTAAGGTTTCTTCATCTTCGGAATTCTCTTCGTCACTGCTACTTCCACTTATAGTGTTCTGGATGTCGTCACGATCCTTCTCGTCCGAGACAGTAAAGTAGCCACCCATTCCCTGCAATAGACGCGTGTACAGTTCGCCGGTCGTTGTTAAGAAGGAGACATCTGCTCGAACATGCCGGTCACAGTCACCTCCATAATGTCCCGCCCATCCAGAATTCGCTTCACGGATCACGTCATCAAGGACATTTATCCTGCGTTCCTCGTTGATTTCGCGATCTGCTTTGCCAATTTCCATTTTGCCCATGAGATCATTGCATGTCGAGCACAGACGCAAACCACATTCTGACCTGCCTTCGAGCTGTGCAGAATGCTCTCCATTATTACTGCAACGATATTCGGCAAGCGCTGAACAGACCGCGCAGAATTTTGCGGTGAGGATGAGCTGGCCACCGGCCTCGTCTCCGTGAGCGAGCGCATCAATTGCCCGATTCCATGCTCGAAAATCGCGAGTCAGTGGGTCATTATCTTCCATGGTCTTCATCTTGTGTTGCGCGCAGCTTATTATATCAAACCGAGACAATGTACATTTTTCACACATGCGACTTGGTGGACGACCTCTCTGACCCCATCCAGTATACTCACCGTCTCCAATTTCCTCATATCCATGACCATCAAGGGCTGGGATTACCTCGATGGTGATTTCACCATAACCTTCAAGCCCGTAGAAGGGTGACTTACACCAGTCGCAAGATTCACTACCATTTGGAGCCGGGTTGTGAAAGAAGTGTATTGGGTGGCTGAAGGCGGTTTTGATCTTGACATGCGCAATGCCACGAGAAGTGTCAATAAGCTCCGGTGACGAGGACTTCTCTCGGTTGATATGGTTGCTTTTTTTCACGGGCTTGACTTGCTTCCTGGTCAATCCTGAAGTAGATTTAGCAAATCCAGATCGTTTACGGCTCGCAGCAAAGTATCCCTCCTTGACCAGTCTCTTCTCAAGAATATTGGGAGGCCCAAATTTATCAGCTGAAAGGTCTTTAGTTGCAGCTCGTGATCTTCCATGTGCCCTACCATCGTGCTTCATGGTCTTTGAGGGTGAAGGTTCGAATTCGCATTTTTCTTTTTCTGTCCGGCATCTTTTGCAAGGGCTTAGGTCGTCGCCTTTTCGTAGGCTACATCTAATTCGTTCACGACGGCATTGATTGCATGACAAAAATCTGCGTGGTATAATAGCTGTAGATACTGCTGAAACTTCTTCGCGTCTTTGTGTCTTGATTTTGGGTTTTCGAGCTTTTAATTGTCCCTTTAGAGGGTCAGTATAGCAAAGAGTATCGAGTCTTTCGCAAGTGTCACATCTATCAGCACATTTGCCGGCGTCTTTGCTGTATGAGCACATCACATGTTTCTTCTTGCAACGTACGCACGATATTTTGAGCTCAGAAGGTTCTATAAAAATGCCAGAATCGGTTGACATCTTGGAGTTATCATAGCTACTTTCTTTACTTGCTCGAAGGCTGTTGTGTAGATATTGGTGAGGATCAGGAGTCAGCTGCCGGAGAAGATCCAATCCGACCTGCGATGTAAATGAGAATGTCAGGAGCATGCGGTGACCAATATGGTTCAGTTTTGAAGTCCCGCTAGACCGTTGTGTTCCATACATTTCATTCCCCGAGCGTATCTTCTTGATATTTCTTGAGCGAGATATTCGTGGAGAGGCATGCTGGTGAGGATCATATGTTCCACTATCATCGTGATCATACCTACCATAAGCAGTTCCCTTCATTGGTTGAAATGTAGCCTGCCGCTTAGTATTCATCATTATACCAAGCTCGCGAAGTCCCAGAATGTGGGGACGTGGAGGCATGGTTAATATTATGGTACTAGGACTAGAAGGTGATGTATTTGTTATTGCACTTTGTTCTAAAGCCATGGTGTCAATGTGGTGGTGATAACTAGTATTGGACGGATCTAAAGTGCTAAGTTGAGGTGGTGCTAGCGATGACTAGGGCTTTTCATTATGTGTTAGATAAGAATAATATGTTCAACTAAAGCGATAATGATGTAAGTGATGCTTCAAATCAGAAATATTGTTCGAGTAATCTGATTTCAAGATGCAAGCCGCCCCATGTGAAAGGGAATGTTGTTAAGTCAGAAGATGAGGTCTTCCAATATATCAGAATCGCGGGCAGCCAAGAAGTGCGATGTGCGGCTCGCACGTATCGATGTGATGGAAGAGTGAGGACTGTATAGCCGAGGTGATTCGCTGATTGGATTGAACAGAGAGAACAGGCTGAGTGGAAGTCTATAAACAGTGTTTCGGAAAAGCGAGTGATGTATTATGAGTAGGTCTGTAGAATGAAGTCTCTCGGACTGAGCAGAATTTAGGACTCGTAGTATGTGAAAAATTCACCTTTTACCATGGTCGAACAACGAAGAAGGCTGTGGGTGCGAAATCCAGAATAGTGAGTACTGTTACTTACCCGAGCCTTAATATTCACTGGCATTAGAGTCAAATTTGATTACGGAAACTTCGAATTGAATTCTCCAGTATTAGACTATATCATCCAGACTAGTAATGACGAGACACTACTTTATCAAGTCACTAATTTAAATAACCTCTGAAAGTCTGATAACCCGGGAAGATCTCTTATTATCGGGGAAATAGCATGAGAAATATTGTCAATGTGTAGTTTGTGTAAGTCACAGTTGCGTAAAAGCGATGAGACGGAAGTATAACATCAAAACTCGATTATGTGTGTAGTCATATGCATCGAGGAGAAAATTCCTATGAATGATCCGCACTGCAAGCAAATATTATCGGGCCAACAATGAAGCCGGGTTTTCACTATCACAGGAGCCTTTATGATATATAACGAAAAATGCTTTTGCTCTTCATCACTCTTTCGTAAGAAAGCTGTTTACCAACGTGACATATAGCGACATATCTACCACGATAGAAACAAAATCAAGAACGTTTTAGGAGGTAATTTCTGCACTATACATCGAAACACACTCTATGATTTGAGAGATGATAAACAACGAATAATGGAAGAATTGTAAGAATGGTTGCTAGGTGAGAACCGAAATATTGGATATCCGCGCAGGCGTGAATACTTATTTTTCAAAAGGACTGACCTACACTATATCTAGCTATTGCTTTCTCGTCAATTAGTGTCTTCGTTCTAGTATTCGTTGCAAAAGTCGTCTACGAATGTACGGTTCAAGACTAGGATGTTCTTGATGCAAGGTCCAAAGACTTTGGAATTGATTGCTATAGGAACTTGTACTATCAAGCCTAACCAATCTCTGCGTAAAAGCTCAAAAGTATTGTGCGGCTGGACATCTGTTCTATGTATGTTGTAGCATTGACTACTTGTTGTAACCAAGATTAGAGATGACCGAGCTCCGTCTATCGTCAATGAAGGACGCTAAGCGAAGCGAACGCGCTAATGGGGTTCAAATATGGAACCCGACATTTTTTCCTCAAACTTCTTCTTTCCACATCAAAATCAAATGCCTCCCTGAGCACAACTACCAACTCTCCTCTGGGATGAGGCTTCTTCTAATTCGCCACGGCGAGACGGTCGACAATGTCGCAGGCAATTATGCAGGCGTGCTTGACTCTGCACTCACCACCCACGGCGCTTTGCAAACTGCACGCTTGGGTGCACATCTAGCCTCAAGCGGTGTTAATATCTCACACATCTACTCTTCCGATCTGCAACGAGCAGTGAAAACAGCACAAGCTATCCGCTTGGCGCAGGCCACAACTCCTCCTGAGACCGTCAAGCTGGAAATGCTTCGCGAACAAGACTTTGGATGGTGGGAGGGCAAAGCCATCGTAAAAGGAGGAAGAGATGGGCAACGCTTGCAGCATTGCCTGGAAGATGGGTTCAAAGATATTGAGTCGAAAGCGTCGATGAAAGAACGAATGGAGACATTCATTACCGTTCATCTATTACCGCATATACATAGTACAGGAGAGTACGACACGGTAGCTGTGGTAGCACATGGGATAATCCTGTCGTATCTTTGGCGAACCCTGCTGAAACGATTTGACGCGAAGAACGTCACTGTCAGCCCTGAAGTCATCTTGAGCGATCGAGGACTCGAATACATGGGTGGTTGGTCAAACACTGGCTATTTGGATCTGGAGATCAAGCACCCACCATCCCGAACCATCACCGTCATGCAGGCAGAAACTAGTGATGTTGCTGTCACAGCTAGTTCTCGCACTGTGGGGGCAGGACTTATCACTGCGTCTCTTTCTGAACCGGCTAAAACAACTCCAATTGTTTTAGGTTCTACTCCACCTTCTACCCTACTACCGGGTGATGCTACCGGCTTCTCTCCGAAGGAAAATAAAGACCTGCTGCTTGTCGTCAAGTCTTTTAACATCTTGGAACACTTGAAAGGGCTGAAGAAAACCCGGGGTGGAATTGGAAGTGCCAGGCATGATGACAAGCAGAGAACAATGGACAGTTTTTTCAAGCGGCGGAAGATGGAGTGATGTGTCACGATTAATCGTCCGATATATCGAGACTACAGCCACTGACCAAACTTTTATGCCATCGTATTATCCTTGTTCCTAGTGGAGCATTGGATAAAGATGGTTGAAGTGATCATTGGCAATTTGCCTTTCTATCTCTATACAAAGTAAGCCCTATTTTTCATATCTCTACACCCCCTTACCTGATGATAAAGCTTATTCACAGACCTGTTCTGAATTTCATGTGGACCTGAATAGTTACCAACTGCTGTCTGATAATCAAATCCAAAAAACATATTTGTAATTGTCTTGATTGTAACAACTGCTAATACAATTATTAGATCAGCCAATGCGCAAAGAAAGTCCAGGTCTATTCTCATGGACGGATACTTTGTCGAACACGCTCTCGACCATTTCTCATAAATGCAGTATGGGTGATCGGTGTAATCCTATGAGTATTTGGAACCTGTATTGTCGAGCAGTGTACTGTCTTAGTTGCTCATTTCCCCCTTATATCTGTTCATCTCGTCGTTTCCTCTTATGTCGCCTGCAATAATGCACATATTGTACTTAAATACAGTGCCCTGGGGTAGTGCCTCTTCCCCTATCATATTGTCATATTGGTCCCATTCTCTCTAGGAATCACTCCTACGTTGATTTAACCTGCGCGCAGCGATGGTGTAACTTGTATGGTGGCTAGGAAGGCTCAGGAAAGAAGTCTTAATATTAAGAATTGAAATAATTATCATAATACAATTACAATCTTTTCTCCCAAAGTTCCGCGGTCGTTTGCACCAAAACTCCTACTCTTGATATGAAACTAATGACATTAATCTTTCCCCCAATTCCAGCGAGCAGAAATTCAATGCAATCCTTGAACAGCAAAAACAAATCAGTCTCTGAATTACAAAACAAGACCACCAACAACAAATCCAACCAAGCCAAGCACACTCAACCCATCCTTGGCAGCACCGGGAGCCGCAGCCCCAGTGATCTGGATTGGAGCACCAGTGCCAGTGCTCGCTGCACTGACTTCGGTTTCAGTGCCTGGAATCACGATGATGATAGAAGGTGTCGTGCTGGCTTTGGTAATTGTGGTTGGGGAGGTGGCAGTGCTGTCACGGGATGTAGTAGTGCCGTTGCGAGAATGAGTGCTTGTAGTTACTTTTCGTGATGTTAGCATTTTTCCCTGTTGAATGATTTTTCTATGTCACAGCACGAAGCATGTTAAGAGAGGAGGAATACCGATTGTACTTTTGGATGTAACGGTGGTCACGCTCGTCGTTACGTTTCTTGAGGTAGAGCTGCTTGGTGTCAAGGGTGGAGGCGAAATGATGCTAACACTTGTAGTAGTTGAGGTGGAGGAAATTCTGGTTCTGGCTCCAGAAGCACCGCCATCACCTTGAGCAAAGGCCCAGGGGGCCAAAGCTGCAAGAGATAGAAGGCTGACTTTGGAAAGCATTTGGACTGTTTTTCGTTTTGTGTTTGTAAGGTAGGAGTTTGTGGAAAGGAGAGAGGAAGTGTGAGGTGATCCAAGTTTATATGGCGAATGATTTGGTAGCGAGAGTATTTCGAAAACAGATTCGAGTTAAAACTTCAGACGGACGTGATTAGCGACGATTGATATATGATCGGTCATGTTTTTCTTGCCATATTCTTGAAAGAACGAGGTAATTTTTGTATTTCCGAAAGCGGTAATATAGACGATCGCAGCTAAGTATCTGAACTTCTGGTAATCAACAAAGAAAAGCACATATCAGCACGATGACCGATTTGTATTTCTGTTACGAAAGCAGCAATATACAATTGGCTGAGTTCATCAAGCAATAAGCGCACACGGTATTGAATGGCAACATTGACAATAAGCACATGACATGTTCCATATCCCAAACCTGACTGCTTGCAGATTTAATGTGTTCTCAAGTCCGAATACAGCTCAGAACATGGTATTTGAGCTACTATATCTAGTATGATAAGAGTCAGTGGTGCCCAGAGTAGAGCGAGTTCCGAAAACAATAGATCGAGCATTCGGTCTTAAGCGAGGAATGTATGTTAGATTTGGGTGACTGGTAATTGGAATGCTCGCACATCAAGCTTATTGTAGCCTGAAGCGACCCATGTAAAGTGACTTTGCTATTCACTAAGCCTTTGACAACATTTGGGAGTATCATCGGTTGTTTATACATCTAACTTTGTTATATCCTACAGAATGAAGCCAAAGTTTTATTGTTCGAGTATAGTTTGATATATCTTGATGATATTTTCTTGTTTCAAACTGTAGAAGTGGAGATTTTAGGTGCTTTCTAAACCCAAAATCATAGAATAAGAATTAAACGAGTTTGAAACACCATATTAAGGTATTGATTACAGAATAACTCGTGAGAGCCATCCGCCAAGAGCTTTAGGCAGCACTGATCATGTGACTTACTGGTGTTGATATTTGGCTAGCTTGAGGAAAACATCAACAAAACTGCAAAAGTGGATTAGAATTCCTCAGCACTTTCAACAACCGGTGTCAGTCCATACCTATTAATCGCTATTACGTAGCCCGTATTACTATTGCTATGGCCGATTCAGCTCCCAAGATCGCCGAAGAGGAGAAGCAGGAAGCACCTGATATCGTTGACCAAAAAGCGCAAAAGCTTGCTGATCAGATAAGGAAAAGCAAGCACTTCATTGCATTTACGGGAGCGGGAGTTTCTACATCCGCAGGTCAGACCAGCACTAAAATTCACATGAATGAATTCTGATCAGCTGATAATGTTTATTGTAGGTATCCCTGATTTTAGAGGTCCAAATGGCGCGTGGACGTTGAGAGCACAGGGTAGAGAGCGTACCGAAAAAACAACAAGTACGCTGCAAGCCATTCCAACGCCTACACATATGGCCCTGGTGGAGTTACAAAATCGGGGTTTCCTGAAATACCTGGTCAGCCAAAATTGTGATGGATTGCATCGGAGAAGTGGAATTTTACCTGTAGGAATACATTAACCTGCAGAAATCCGCAAACTATGACTAATCTCTCGGTGAAAAGGACAATATTTCTGAGTTACATGGCAATAGTAACCGCGAGTATTGCAAAGATTGTGGGAAGGAATATATTCGTGGTATGTATAATTACTTCCCTGACTAAATTTCTAGAGAAGTTGCTGAGCTTTTTGGGGAATAGATTTCCGTGCTGTTGCCACTTTTGAGATATCCATCTTTGATCATCGAACGGGCAGAAAGTGTGCCGCCTGTGGGGGAGTTTTACACGATACCATCATTAATTTCGGCGAGAACCTCTTTGAGGAACCCCTGGAAAGAGCGTATGCAAACGCCAAGAAGGCCGATCTTTGTCTTGCCCTAGGTTCTTCCCTTACGATACCTCCAGCAAACAAAATCCCAACAACTGTTGGCAAGAAAAAGAGTGCTAAGCTTGTTATATGCAATCTTCAATCAACAGACCTCGACTCGCTTGCTTCTCTACGGGTTTATTCCAAGGTGGATGATTTGATGATCCGTGTGATGGAGAAACTCAATATTCCTATCCCAACATTCATCCTGCATCGCCGCTTGATCGTGGAACTCAACACTAAAGACCAATCAAGACACCAATTTAAGGTCTATGGTGTTGATGTAGACGATACTCCGGCCACGTTTCTACGATCGGTCAAGCTTGAAGACACTCGGCGTGCGGCTACCTCGGAACCATTTGAGATCAACTTCCGGCGCGATTTAGATCCCGGAACAGAATTGAAGCTTGAGCTTGAGTTCATGGGCAACTACGGTGAGCCAAACGTGGAGATTGTGTATGAATATCATGAGGATCGCGAAGTGAAAACTGTGTATCTTCTTGAATATGACCCCCAGACCGGAGTGTGGAACGTGAGAACTCAGGGTCATCGTGGCGACAAAGAGTTGCCCGATGTTAGCGTGATTGATCTTACATAAGCTAATAATGATCCATCCTTTCACCCTTTGACTTGTTTCTATTATTTCATGCTGTCAGACCTGTGATTTCTTATCTAGTATGGTGGATCACGGCAGTGTGATTTAGTCATTTAGTCATTGCTAATAGACAAACGACTTCAAATGGAAGTACAAGACAATAATCGTATATTTCCTAGCCCTCCGAGTCAAATCTGCTAGTACATGCAACACAAGTCTTCGCTATCGTGATAATTTTGATCCACTGCCGTATATAGAACCATTACTTATCAGACGCGATGACTAGATCTTTGAAATCACAAATCATGCAACTTTGGTGTCTTATTCTCAAGCTTTCAAGTCTGCGCAGGCCAAATGATCCGATGATCCAGCCCCATTCAAACTCCTCTTGCAGTGCTGTACTGCCTTCATTCTTTTCTTCCATCATCCTCCTTCTGGCGTCTCTTTTCCGCCCGGCGCTGCCTATCCATGAGCGTTTTCTTGTTTTGCTCCTCCAGTAACTCCAACTGCATTTGGTAGTCCTGTTGTGCGTAGTTGGGTCTATTTCCTGTAGATTGACTTCGCCCACTTTGCTCCGCAGTGCGGGTTACTACGTGATCTTCCTGTCTAGTCGAGCTCGGTATGGTAGATGAATTTTCATGATTGATTCGGCCACTGGTTTCATTGACAGGTCGCTGTAGACCATGGGAACCCGTGGCATCAGGCAGCCGTTCTTCTTGGCGAGCCTGGCTACTCATCGCATCACCTTTCTGAAACTTTTGCTCTTCTGAGAGGACATTGTCATCAGACATGCTAGATGACTTATTATCACTCATGGCTGAAACTTTGCTGGGGAAGTTTAGATCGCTAGTTACAACTGGTTCTGAGATATCTCCACAGCTAGCCTTTGATGTTTTGCGTTCCTCGTGCTCAGAGCTCTTGTCCTAACCTCGCTTTTTCTTGATCGAGAAAACGAGCTTTAGGTATTTTGATTCCAGGTTTCGAGGCGATGATGTTTGAAGGAGATTTTGTTGAAGGCTTTTGATTTGCGTGGAAGGTCGAGGAATCTGAGAGGGGTATATCATAGTGTTGGTGTTATATAGGGCGAATCCTGCTGTGCCACCCCCAAGCTCAGCGCGCCACACACTTCCCGTTTTATTCGGTGAGAAGAATGATGGAAATTTCGGCTCCCAAATATATGATAGCTAATTTTTTACTTTGTTCTCATTTTTCCCCCTTTAGCAGCAAGTTCTTACACTTTTTAATGGTTTCAAAGCTTTAAAATCTGGCTAGTCTTCAATTCTTTAGAATGGGTTAAATCCGTTTATCTAGTTGGGGAAATCCAAGCCTTGTACAAAATGCAATAAAGACGCACTAGACGATAATGAACAGCATTTCCCAGTCCTTCAGTTCAATTCTGCTCGTAACTTGATCATTTCGCTCCGCTACCTTTTGTATTTGAAACCCTTGCTTGATACCTGGTACTAGAGATACTCGATGTTCTGATAGTAGTTGAAAATGTTTTCTTTCCATTCTGTCACAAGAGTGTGATTGAGTTCGAGTAGATCCGCAAGCAGACCGGGCTTCAAGAACATCAATTCCTGTTTAGCCTTTTCATCCTCCTCGACGACTTTCTTCTGCCTCTCCAACAGCAATTTCGCTTTGTTTGCTGTTCCATTTAAATTAGCTGCAGTTGGTAGGCCTGTAGAGTGTGATTGCCAAGGGATCCTCTAGGACTGAATGGATCGTTTTGTTCTTCAATTTGGGTCATTATGGGATATATTTGTCCACTTGACGTTTGCACGGCGGGCATACTGTCACAATTTGTCAAGGGATCTTGGCCGTGTCTTCCATCGCTAGAATGCCACCCAGCCATAGAATATCTCCCACCAGTGGTACTAGGCAGCCCTTCTCCTTCGCGATTATCCTTGCCGTTTATCGGAGGACCCTTTTGAGCTTGATGCTCTCCTGCCACGCGGTTGACCTCGCAAACGTAAATGGTACCATTCTCGTAAAATTCTGCAAGTCGTGTTTCTAATACAGTTCCTGGCTTTTCAAGAGAGCTTCTAGGATCTATAAGATTTGTGGCAGGCCTCGAGATACCACTAGGGCTAGCTTTTGATTGTTTGCTCCCCCAAAATTCAGGGTTGTCGCTTTGTTTGTCCGGCTGCTCTCGCCAGTGTTCGGAGCCTCTTTTTCTTGACCGGGCACGTGAATCCATGGATATTGGATTCCTAGTATGAGTACGAAGTTTTAAGGAAGTATACGGGGGTGCATGTGTTCCTTTATGTGGATTGTAGAGTATTCGGAGATACATGATGGTTTTGTTTTTGATCAGGTCGACTCCTGCCGTGTAACCCCGAACTCATCACACCATTCACGACCCATGCTTTATCAGTAGCGAAAGATTCTTGACGACCAGGGGAATTTCTTTTTGGAGCACCGTAGTATCTGGTATCACATCACTAACGATAGCAATTATCGGCGGCGGTGGCCAGGTCCAGCTTACTTTCAACTGTGGCAAGCCGTCTTTGAGGTGCTTGTTTTTTCAAAGCACGGACACCGACATATTGATCATCTCACACACTGACTTCAGACTGTCAAAAATGTATCTCCTTGAGCTTGTTCATGGCGAATTGATTCTTCGGGAGTTTCAGGAAGAGAATGTCCCTCCCTATGCGGTACTATCTCAAATAAATGAAGATGAGAACGATGAGGTGTCTTTTAAAGACATATTGGAGAACACAGACCAGGGAAAGGCGGGGTATGCAATAATCCGCCTTTGTGCCGAAGCAGCTGCAGTCAATAAATTGAAATACATCTATGTTGGTAAATGCTGCGGAGATAAGAACAGTAGCACAGCGACCACTGAAGCTATCAATTCATCGTTTCACCTGTTCGTGAGTCACCTGCTCCAGTAATTAGCACCTTTAATACTGTACTTATGGAAGCTAACCCGAGACTTTCGTTAACAGGCTGAGGCTGCTATTTGCTATGTCTACCTTAGAGATGTCAGGGGGGATAACCAGGAGTTAAGGAAACAGGCTCTCAGAAAGAGTAAATGGTTCACTCTTGCCTGGACACTTCAGGTCAGTTGAGAACGGCTGAACAATGTCGCCTTCGATTGCCACGGCCACAAATTGCTACTGATACCCTAAGATCAAAAGATGAGTTCCAGTGGAATTTCAGTTGTTTTAGAAGTAACCTAGTAGCAAGTAAGCTCAAGGCTAAATCTGGTACGTCTTTGTTTTTCGAAGATCTCTAACACTCCTGTTTCCAGGACCTCATTGCTCCACGATGTGTAATTTTCTACACCGCTGATGGTAGCTTGATCGGAACGAAGCACGAACTTGTATCTGATATAACACAAGCCACTGGTATACCTGAATATATTTTGACTCATGAGAAACGACCGGATGAGTATAGTGTTTCTGAAAGGATGGCATGGGCTGCTAAACGTAAGACTAATCGGCCTGAAGATCTTGCGTATTGCATGATGGGATTATTCGGTATCAAAATGCCAGTACTATATGGAGAGGGAGGTGAAAATGCATTCAAACGGCTTCATAAAGAGATCATGAGTCTCATGAACCAGGCCAGTGGGTTACGTCTGTTAGATGTTGGTTCAGAACCACTCTCAATTGAAACTTTCCCAAGCCAGGAGAACCAGCCCGAGTACGCAATACTGTCTCATACCTGGAGCACAAGTGAAGTTACTTTTCAGGACGTTATTCTAGGAAGAGCAATAGAAAGGAAAGGTTATCAGAAGATCATGGGTTGCTGTAAACAAGCATTGCGTGATGGTATAAAATATCTATGGGTTGATACTTGTTGTATCGACAAGACTAGTAGTGCTGAGCTTCAGGAGGCAATATGTTCAATGTACAAGTGGTAGTAAGTTCTTTCTTTATTTGGTTTTACATATTTGCTGCAATTAGCCGTAGACCTTTTTTTGAATTTATAGTAAGGTAGCGAGAATATTGACAATATACTTAACGGCTGTGAGGACATATTGTGGTCTCGATAGCTCAATACCTTTTTTCTTCTAATTTTCCTATTAGACTAATTTTGTTGACAGCAAGAATGCAAAAGTGTGCTACGCCTATCTAGAAGATTTCAGGCCAGATCAGAGTTTGACCGAACTGAATAGTTGCAGGTGGTTCAAAAGAGGATGGACTTTACGTGAGTCGATGACAAACTTTATGCGAAATAGCCATAGCTTACCAGATACTATGATAGAGGAGCTCATCGCACCATCTCGAATTCAGTTTTATGGATCTAAGTGGAATAACATTGGCACAAAAGCTAGCCTCCGCCACCAGATCTCTGAAATCACTGGGATTGATTCAGAAGTCCTGAGTGGAGTAAGCCCGTCCACCCGAACAGTTGCGCAGCGAATGTCATGGGCTTCTAAGCGGTCAACCTCACGTGTAGAAGACACAGCATATTCCCTTATGGGTCTCTTTAACGTGTTCATGCCCATGCTCTATGGAGAGGGCGATCGGGCATTTATTCGCTTACAAGAGGCGATTATGAAGCAGTCAGAAGACTACACGATCTTTGCATGGCAAAGCACAAGACCTGGGACACAACCGCGTGGAATTTTTGCATCATCGCCTGCTGAATTTCAAAATATTGTGCATAAAGGGAAGAAGCAAGCAATCGCACAGTATCTAACTCCTCTCCATGAAATTCCTATACCAGCGGCTCTAACCAGCAGAGGACTGTACGTTGCTTTACCACTGTTCCGAATGGAAGCTGTAGAAGAACCAGCTCCTGGAGCACAGGACATATCTCTACCCAGTCTGGGATCATTCAATTTCTTTCGTCACACACCGAGTCAAGGAATGTACCTGGCTTTGATCTGCCATGTAATTCCAGTAGGCGAGTCCAAAGATCAGCTTCTGTGTATCTGGCTCCGTATGCGCAATGTACGCGGCATTTTTACAAGGGCTTTTACTCAGAGTGTAGCGATTGTGCCGAAGCAGCAGGCTGAGCTTTTTACAATGCAAAATATATATGCTCAGTCTGCCGCATCCACGGGCATCTAGTGAAATATTGAGGGGGGGATATTCAAGCTATGCCTGGAATAATATACTGAAATATGCCGACTACTCAATCAAGCAATTTTCTACATATAATTTTCTTCCAGAACAAGAACTTATAAAAGTCCAAGTGATCGACGTATCTAATATGTCTAATGGTGGTGTAATCATGCTATATGTCCCGAGATTGTGTCTATGTTTAAACATGGGCGGATGGGGATTGACCCAAATATGGCCCAATATTTCTTGTTGGCCAAAGAAGCTTCATTCATGAAATTCAAAGACAAATCTTAAGCTGGTACAGTCTAATAGGATGGCTTCTCGCTTCATACATGTATCTCACTAGACTTATAAAACCCATTGGAGAGTAATAGAATGCGGAGTTTTGATGCGGAGCACTTTCTGTACATTGGAAATAAGAAGCCTTTTATTATTATATCATACCAGCTAGAGATTAAATTGAGTCTGATAGTTCGAGCAGGGTGTGTGTACAAATCCATCCTCAAATAAAGCATGATCTTACACTTAATAGTCGTCGAGCATCTATTTCAGCCAGCAGAAAACAAATTCGAGGTAAGGTGAAGCCAGGGACTTGTATCAACTTCCGTTTACCTACTTCTCGTGAATGGAGGTAATCTGGGAGAACATGACAAGAGAGTATTTGTAGTGGGGGCTCAGACCGGTCTTATCATTCTGCATAATGCAATTGTGTCGTCATGGCCACCTGCCTTAATGTTAATTAACTCCAATACGGGGCCCCACCACAGTTTGTCCCGCGTAGAGTGATACTTGAATGCATTGGCAGGATACTCTTGAAAGATAAAACATTTACGCATAGTACGGCATACGCACTCGCCTTCACTGTTTACCGTATCTGTGTAACTTTTTCAAGAATGGCAAGGCCAGGACCTGCAGATTTGAAAGGTGGTCGTTGTTAAAAGGGCATCAATCAGCGAGTCACGAGGGTTCATTGAGTAGGGAACATAGTCTTTGATATAAGATATTAGATTTGGCAGTTGTCTAGCAGCAATGATTTTGAAAATGGATGTGGGATTAGATGGGGTTGTCAGACTTTTTGTTTGAAACCGAACCCCTATTCGTCCCTTGGCCGTCCCGAGGTGGGCTTTGTACTCGTCTAAACTAGCGAAGTCCTGTATTGCTTGATAGTAGTATTCAACTCACAACGCATGAAGAACTTGTAAGTACTCGTGGGCCAAGATGCATTTTGAGGGCGATATTTTTGGAAAAGGTATTCGAGGGGAGCAGGCTAAATGTGAACATTGGCACAAAACTGTCAAAGAGTGTCAAAACAGTTTGTGTCACCTTTGTGAACTACAAAGACGCTGTTCGAATGGAATTAGTGCAGAATCTCTGCAGAGATGAACTTTGAGATCCTAAATAAGGTCAGCTCAAAGTTGAGGCCGCATTTCACATTGTCTGCCCCTGACATACGATGGCTGTCTCTGTTCTCATCATTGACTGTGAAGTACACAACATTCTGGTTGAAAGAAAGGTAAGAGTAGATGTTGTGTCTGGTTCAAGTGGAATAGTTTCAGATGTCATAGTTAACGTCGCGTTCTTGGAGAAAACCTCGACCTCGGCGATAGGCAAGGGGAGGCAATTCGCTAGGCTTAATTCTGGTTAATCTTACGCCTCAAAAACATCGTGGTTAGTGGTTAGTGCGTGTCATGGTTGTGTTGGATGATGAGACATCGAGAGTTGGAGCAATGATTAGAAGAGCAAATATAGTAAGCGGTGGTTGGTGTGTTGGAGATCTATGATAATGATTCGTTGGCTAGTCACAAGCACCCCAGAGAGTCTCGTAAATGGAAAATGGTTATCCATCATCCAAGCCTACGAGATATCCAGGTGATGCGAAGATTTTGTTCCCGTTAAAAAAACCCATGTGTCGAAATTTCAATCAAAAACCTAAGTACCCTAGGTGTTGATTCGATGGCTGATGTATACGGATCCTTCGTTGCCAAGGCACCGTTATTTGAGTAATTTTTCTTGGGAAACTACCTACCTACTGCCACCCCTGATAAATAATGCTGAAGTGGAGCTTTGATAGTGAGCAGATTCGTTATGGTAATGACAAACTTTGAAACCAACTTATCCAAGTTGTGGGCACGTATTTATCCCGATTGACTCGGTGTGGTTGCTTGTCATCATGGAGAGCAGCTCTATGTTGTGTTGCTCGTCGACATCCATACTAGTGATATAACAGTACTGTCGGTTCGAATACGGGCTTGGATAACACTCTCCAAACTTGCGATCTGAGAACGAGGCTAGTATATTAATAAATAGCACTGTACAATTCAATGATGACACAGACCGGGTATCTTTCGGGTGTAGGATCGGATTTTCAGCTCGCATTGTCAGCTCCGGTTGTCAGCCGGGTTCATAAGTTCAGATTTACAAGTTTTAATGACGAGTCAATTTTAGATCTCCTCAGCCTCTTTTATAACATGACTTTGGTATCCCATGACCTGCTAAGTAAGCTGATGCAAGTATGGCCGCAATATCGGTTTGTCTCATTACTACTTTCCTATAAATCTTCTTGTCGCCATATTTCAGATGACTCCATCCTGAGTCCAAATATCTTCATCTGAGATCATCAGCCAGTACAGATCATGTCCAATTTTAAAAGCAAGCGAATGATGAAGGCGGTTCAGTGGGAAGGGAAGCCCTTTCAAGTCAGTGTGAACGAAGTTCCCATCCCAAAAATAACCAACCCACTCGACGCTGTTGTACGTTTGACCAGCGCAGCTATTTGTGGGACAGATCTTCACACCTACCGTGGCCGTATCGAAACAAAAGCCGGCTTGATATTTGGTCATGAATCCATTGGCATAGTGGAAGAAATTGGAAGCGATGTAACCACGGTCAAAGAAGGGGACCGTGTCATAGTCAGCGCCATCATCGCACAGGATATCGATAATGGAGGGGAGGAAGAGATTGGTGGCTACGGAATTGGAGACTACGGTATACCACTTGGTCTATTCAATGGGGGTCAAGCTCAATTTATGAGGATCCCATTTGCGAACGCTAGCCTTCTGGTTGTACCCCCTGGGGATGAGTTTGAGCTGGATTACTTGCTTCTGGCCGATATTTGGCCTACTGCATGGTTTTGTCTTGACTCTGCCGAGCAGGTCTTGGGAGATGTGGTTGTGGTGTTCGGAGCCGGTACAACATGCCCATTCATTCCGGTTTGTTTACAATTTTTGCTAAATATAATTAGGTCCGGTAGGTCTGTTATGCGCCTACTCTGCCCTTCTTCGTGGCGCCACCAGAGTTTATAGCGTCGATCATGTACCCGCACGTCTAGCCAAAGCTGCTAGCATAGGGGCAATTCCTATTAATTTCAAAGATGATGACCCTGTGTCACAGATTTTGAATAAAGAACCAAACGGCGTCGATCGTGCGTGTGATTGCGTAGGTTTCGAGTGTGTGAATGCAGATGGTAAGAATGTTGAGAACCTGGTGATTACGTGGGCTGTTCAGGTCACAAGAGCCGGAGGTGGAATTGGACTTATTGGAGTCTATACGGCCAAAGATATCGGTAAGTCACTTGCTATATACTCCATTAATGTATTTAAGCTATATAAATTGTCTAATATGATGATTAGACGGCACCAATCCAGATTCGAAAAAGGGCATTCTGAAATTCCCAGTTGGTGAGTTCTGGGGAAAAAGGTTAAGTCTCAGGGGTGGTATAGTGCCACTGCGTTTGTATCAAGAACTTTTGAAAAAGCTTATTGAAAGTGGAAAGGCCAAACCGAGTTTTGTATTCGATAAAGAGTTTAGGATTGAGGAGGGGGCAAAAGCTTTCAGAGAATTCAACGACCATAAGATCATTAAGGCATGGTTCAATTTTGAAAGACAGTACGATATTGGAAATGGTCATCATGGGAAAGAAAAGGAGGTCAAGGAAATTGAGAGCGGCCCTGTGAGGACTAAAGGAAAGAAGGGAAGGGGAAAGGTCGGGGTGCCCTACTGAATGGAGTAGTCTTACGTATTTGAATCATCCAGACTGATGCAAAATAAAACCAACAACAATGAGGTCAGGCGGCGTATTATAATCTTGTCGTTGGAAGTCACATTGGGAAAACCTGCGTTTTTGGTAATCGGGAAAAAACATTTGTAACTATTGAATGGCGAAGAAGTTTTTCTTGCAAACACACTCAAACAAATAAGACTAAGTAAAATTCCCAAGGTTCTGGAAGTGTCTCAAGAGAATAAAGAAATTCAGCTCAATTAAATTAAGCCCACGACCAAAATTAGAGACAAATGGTTGACTGATTTAATATCACGAGTTAGCAATTGAAAAATGAGAACACTTGCACTCATAAGCTTTCCACTACCCCCACCCTCCCCTTTTTAAGCGAGTAGTTTGCCAGCCAGGTAGTACACTATTTCTCTCTGTCCGAAAGTTTCATAATTCCCAATTGAACAATAGGTCAAGTGAACATTAATCGGATATATGTGTCAACCTATAATTGAAATATCGGACCTATGAAAGTGACCTTTCTCTACAAACACGCGACTAAATTGCCATGACTAGCACACACTTCTGACAATCCTACTCTACAGTTGCTTCTATCATACCATCTTCTCTTCTCTTTCCAGTTTGGCCCTATGTGTTAAACTAAGTATCTTTTGGGAAATAGAAATATTTTCTTGATTCCAATCCCCGTAAAGCTTGACTAGCCAGAAAAGAAGCAGAGTTACAAAGCCTGCCACCGCCGCTACGATCAAGCATACTGATATGTTTAAACCAGAACTATTAATCTGCTGAATATTCATCCCAAAAATTCCAGTTACAAATGACAGTGGCACATAAACGAATGCCAACAAGGTGAGTCGACTTCCTCTTCGGGCCTGTTCGATGCTCAAGCGGGATTGTTCGAGGCTTAGTCGAGAGTCTTGAACGCTAATAGAGCTCATGAATAGCTGAAATGTTTCCATGAGAAATCCTTGAAGTTCCGCGGCCGCCATAGCCAGGTGTTTGAGGTGTTCAATAGGGTCTCTTACGAGATCTGGCGCTAAGCATCGAAAATAGCTCCTAACGGAGGGTGGAGCCCACGTGGAAGTCTCGGTTAGCCCATCTCTCAGAGACGCAAGATCTTCTCGTCGATCGTGCAGTTCAGTGTTGATTTCTAACTTGGGATCTCGGATCTCCCGAAAGCTGATACGTTTGATGTCTTTCTTCAGGCGCTTCAAATTTTCTTCCCATAGGCAGCTTGTCCAGAGATATATGAATGGATAGGCAGGAATAACCTGGGCTTTTCTGTTAAGTGTGTATGATAAGCGGGTTCTTTCTATCGGAGAGTATAAGCCGAAAAGAGCGTCTCGATGCCAGCTATGCTGGCAAAATATCTTAAGGTTCTCAAACACGCTATGTCTATCTTGATATTCGAACAAAAGCCTAGGCAGCTCAACTCCCCCCCTACTAGTCGAGTTTGGAAATCTTAAGGTGGGAAACGACCTGGAGTTCTTGTCTAGGATGTCATACGGGAATTTCACGGGAGCATCGACTAGAAACAGGTCTCAAAAGGCGAGAAACATTAGAGTGAGTTTCACTGTGACTGGAAGGTTGTACTTACATGTTAGAGCATCTGGTCGACAGTAAGAGATCCGTGTGTTTGATTGTATTGGCCACCGGCTCTCTTTGGCCATCGGCTGTCCTTAAAACAGTGACGAGATATGATATTGGGTGATGTGCTTAGCTTCTGTAATGTAGAAGGGTCAAGATTTGGGCTTTCATTATTATACTCGAAAATGCCATCCAAATAGTCACAATCGCCCTGCAGAAACGGAGATATGTCGCATATCGTGGATTGTGTTGGTTCGATTGCTTCTTCCTCGTTGACTAGTGGAGTATACGGAGGATTCCAATCCCATTCCTTTCTCAGCCAGAGCTTGCTACGATCTGGGTTTGTAGCATGTGTCGCAAAGAACTGCGCATCGATATTCCAAGCAGATCCAAGAGCCTCAATGTACTCTGCAGAAATGTTCTCGATGATACAAACACGAAACTTGGAATCTACCCCGATGGACGATTGCGCAATTAGCTCGCTGGGGCTATTAATAGAGTAATCTGTTCTCCAATCTGTAAAGAGAACTTTGGTTGCTTTTGAACTCCTCTGTTCTGAGAGCCATTTCATGGGCATTGAAGCTCCGAGAATGCCTTGGATATCTCTAATTAACGATTCCGAAGCGTCCATAGTCACTTGTGGCCCCGCCATCAATGCCGCCTACGAGTCTGCGAATATATGGCCAGAATCTGGCAGCAGCGACGAATTAGATTCGCCGCGTAAACTCTTCCTAAATGTTTAATTTTGTCGCGTGGCTGAGTTGTGTGAGCTGAATTCGTTAATGTTCTCAAGCCCTGTATACACACGTGACTAGACGAGTTTCTGCCGTACACAAATAGAAATAATCTCGAATGATACTTACTCCCGATTTAATTATTTTGAGCAGGTTATGACATGGCTGTGGGCGATAATGGTTGGGTATAAAACTCATTTTGACACTCAAACATCTATATCGATATATATTGATACAAAATTAGTTTTTATATCCCGCTCTTTAGTTATGTTGGCTTAATCGGACTTGACCGTTAAGTCTATTGTGTCGATCGGGAGATATTTAACTATATCCAAGTTTCCTAGGGCTTCAAGATAAGATAGCTAAGCTCTCATACCTTTGACGACTCGATGTGCTTCGCGTTTGCCATCCCCATCATACCCTCCTTTCCACTAGTGTCAATATCCTCAAGATGCTCCGTTGCTAATGCATCCCCAAATAACTCCGCGATCTCCCCGAAACTCTTTCCCTTCGTCTCAGGAAGAAAGAAATAGTAAACCAATCCCGCGGCAAAGTTACAAGCAATAAATAAAAAGTAGTACCTCCAGTGAACCTCCTGGATCGGGATAGGTGTGATTTGAGCGAGTACGATAGCCACAACAGCTTTACAAAAG